>Ga0302271_10000545_pt1 | contig 36963 bp, 18 predicted proteins | sample III_Bog_N1_1_FD_198767 | JGI IMG/M metagenome (GOLD analysis project Ga0302271, IMG submission 198767) | Peat permafrost microbial communities from Stordalen Mire near Abisko, Sweden - III_Bog_N1_1 | ecosystem: Environmental > Terrestrial > Soil > Wetlands > Peat | place: Sweden: Abisko... | reverse complement strand
TCTCTCTTAGTGCAATGAAAGAGATGTATTTCTACTATAATGTTCAAGTAACCAACTTCAATTTTAGTAGAAAAGGTTTGGTCTTAGAACTGTAAGGGTATCCATTGTTTTTATCTAGCACAAAAAAGTTCACGACTTCTAATCGTTTGAAAAAGGGACAGTTGATTGTTTTATCAGACAAAAAAGGTAAATATTGCATCGTAGGTTATGTTATCTATGTAGATACACAAGTTGATGTTACTTTTGCAAACAACCACACTGTTAAGTTTGGAATCAAACCATATATGAAAGATGCGACTATCTTTGAATTCATGGGGTATTTACTGGATTTATCTCAGGCTAGTTATCGAGAAGGGTTCTTTGGATTCGAGCCCAAGATATTATGGCAAAGATATTGTGATCCACTAACAGAAATCAAAAAGATGGTCAACCACAAAGTTCCTTTACCATTTTATGGTTAGATTAGTGAGAAAGAATCATTTTCAAATTCTCCTTCATTTTTATAGAAGTACACTTCTTATAATATGACTCATATTTGTTCAAATGAGATAAATATTAGGGTAAAATCTCCCTTCGAATGGAAGAATTTAAATTCTTCAATTCTTAATGTCAGTGAAATGAAAGCTCTGGAGAGTATTCTCACCAAAAATATGACTCTAGTGTCAGCTACTCCATGTAAAAAAGATAAATTTTCATAGTGAAATTCTACTACAATTATTTTTTTTTCTTCTTTGAAATCGGATACAGAAAGCAACAAGATGAGGCTTGGACTTGCTGCAGTTGAGACCCTTCTTGAGAATTGGACATCATGGAATTCAAGTAATCGTCCAATACTTTTGGTGAGTAAAAGCCCAGAGGTCTTGGATGCATTTTTTCAAAAACTAAAGGGAATCAAAGGTGGAAAATACAAATCAGAATTAGAAATATTAGATTGTCTCAATTAAAATAAGAAACTAAAGATAAAGATAGCTTCCCAGTTGAAATATTCTAGTTTACTTGATAGAAAGCATGAATTAGATTCTTAAATAAAGCAAATATAGCACTTCTTTCGCAAATTTGTGACTCCTATCAACGATTTAGGATTGTTAAAAGATAAAAAAACCAAACACCTGGAGATTTCCTCTGTCAATATTGTTGATTTGTAAGCAGATTAAAAACAAAATACTTTAATTACCAAAATGCTTAATTGTCTAAGGAAAATTATTCATTTTTAAAATTAATACATACCTGATAGTGTGTTATGTTAAATATTGTGTTTTTAATAATTTTAGAGTTTATAAGAGCTTCCTCGAACTTCTTGGTGTCTCTCCAGGCAGTGAGAACGAATCTGATAAAAATTTAATATTCTTCCACTGGTGGTCAAACTCCATCATTCCACAACTATTCACCGAAGTTTCTTCTTGTCAATTAAAGCAAATAGGCTAGTCTGATGCTAAGAAATAATAGATTCAAGATATGTTCAGATAACGACATTAATAATAGTTAGAATATGAAGATCTTCATCCTAAAAAATAAAGAATGAGTCCTAGTGAGGTATTTCAGTTGGAGAATAGGAACTTCTAGCTTCATGGATAGTTTGATGATTCTCTGGGATAATAGTAAAACTCAAGTTCATTGAAAACATATCAAATGAGAGATGAAGAAGTAGATTTTAGCAGCTGTGATGGGCAGGAAGATTAAGTAAAAGAGGGTTACCTAACCTCTGAGCATATCCTCTAGTTGCCTTATTAAGAGTTTGCTAACATGAGAGCGAGTATATTCCTCAAACTACAGAGATTGAAAAGGAATATCTTAAAAAGTATATTTGTAAAATATGAATAAGCTGTGAAAGACTACAAAGAAGAGAGATGGAAGATTAGTGTAGATGAACTTAAGTGTTCTAAAGTCATCGGTAAGAATAATCAAAAGTTCATAGAGATTAAAAGTCAGTTGAATTGATTATTTTTTTGTTTTTTTATGGATTCCTGTGATTTTTAGGTGGAACAGTGACTGATGTGAATAATTGCATAGAAATCTTGAAGAGATCAGAGTACGAAGTTGTGATTGTGATCGATGAGGCTGAATAAATCCTAGAAAGCATGCTGCTTCCTCTTATCAGTCCGACATTAAAGCAGCTTATTTTGATAGGAAACTCTCCCTAGATAATCAAGCCGTTTGTGAATAACCCTGAATTGCAAGATACAAATAATTTTGGAGAATCCTTATTCTAAAGGTTAATCAATAAGGGAATGGAAACCTTTGAAATCATGTCGGATAGAGAAGATGTATTATATCAGCAACAACTTGAGTACAATGAGAGAATCAAAGCAGAGAAGGAAAAAGCTATGTTAAAGTAGCTTGAACTCAACAGATAAGCTCAGGCACTTTTTGAAGTTCAATAAAAAAAATTAAGAGAAGAAAATGAGCGAATCAATGCAGAGAAATAAAAAGCTATGCTAAAGTAACGTGAACTCAATAGAGCCCTTTTTGAGGTTCAATAAAAAAAATAAAGAGAAGAGAGTTTAAAAGAATAAGCAAAAATTAAAGAAAGAGCAAGATTAGAAGAACAATAGCAAAGAGAAAGAGCAAGAAAGAAAAATACTGAGAATAATGATCTTCGAGAAAAGGAGCGATTAATGCCTAGTCAGATTAATACTTTTTCATCAAGCAATTTAACTAATCAATAATAAAGAAACTATTCAACTAATAACCCATCAGCAGCCATGTATTCAAGTACTTAACCCCTAAAATAAAATTTGCTATATTAATAAAATCAATAGTAAAAATCGAATAGAATATGGGAAGAACATTCTACATCAGTTTAGCAATCTTCACAAAATTATTACCAACCTAGGGCTAATTCAAATCCTTATTTTTATTCTAGCACTAACAGTAGAGACTATTAATCAATATAAATTCCTTTACAGCCATCTTATGCTATTAACAATACCCAAAACAAGAAATAAAAATGGAAGCTTTACTTAGGTTTAATTGGAATCTGCTTAGTCATTGGAGTTATCATTTATTTTATCTGCTGAGCACTTAGAATTTAGAAAAGAAAAACAAATGAGAGGATTATTTTCATTTTGATCAACAAATAAATAATTCTGTAGAATTATCATTTGTGTAAATTATCCTTCTTTTAAATGTTTTTTATTTATTATTTTTCTCTTCATTTAGTTTTTATTTAATGGTATTAAAGACAAAGAGAATAAAAAATGATTAAAAACATCAAATAAAGTAAATTATTTACAAATGAAATAAACAAGAAACAACGACAAAGAAAGAATAAAATATCAATTACCTTAAATATCTCTTTCTGCTTGCCTATTAACTGTTATGATTACTCAGCTACGGATATAGTTTCTGCTATCCAACTATTCAATTGAAGGATGTTTAAATTGAGAGAAAAAATGATTCTTTCTTTGTTGAAAATCTTTTTTCTTTTCACCTTGTTGAAGAAATTTCATATTTCTTTCACAAAGAAAGAAAATAATAGATAACAGATTACTCTCATTACAAAACTGCATGATCTCTTTATTTCAAATGTCCCTCTCTGTATTTCAACAGTCATTTTTTTCTCTCAGCTTTTAAAATTTCAAGATTTAATCGCTCTCTGTTTTCAATATTTCAAGAATCACTCTCAGCTCTATTTTCCTAATTTATATTAGAAAGATCGAATAATTTATCCAACACCAAATCAATCAGTCCCCAAGGTCCAATAAATCACAAGATTAATTAAAAAGAAAAACACAAAAGCTAATTGAGGAGAAAATTAACAGAAATTGAATTTATTCATGGATATTGATACCATTAATTCCTTTTTAGCGAAAGGAATTTCTAATATTAGAGACTCTGATGTGATAACAGGGATGAATTACTTGAATCAAAGAGGTTATAAGTTGATACGCATGCTAGGATGTGGATCTTTTGGTGCAGTCATGCTCGCAGAATAATAAGTGAAGTAAGAGAAAGTTGCTATTAAGATGGTGTCTGCAAGAAATGAAAATGAACTCACTAGTTTTGTGAAGGAATTCTCATAAATGATTCAACTACAATCTACGTATACTGTTAAACTGATTGATATGTTTTCCAATCTCGAGAATAGACTCCTCTTCTTGGTTATGGAATATTTCCCAAATGGAAACCTTGATACCTTTATCTCAACTAATCCTAATCTCAGTAGTAAATAGATTGCAAAAATATTTATTTAGATCCTAAGAGGATTAATTTACTTGAAGGAGAATAACATTATCCATGGAGATCTTAAGCTTTAGAATATTCTTCTGTCAGCTGATGACTCTCCAAAACTTGCGGACTTTGGACTCTCGGCGATGTTACGAGCTACTTAAAGCTAATATACAAATAATGAAGATAGCTAATGCTATTAATCTCCTGAGTAGTAGAATGACCAAAAGATGTATTTTGAATCAGATTGGTATGCTGCAGGCATGATTCTCTTTAACCTATGTGGCAACAATAATATCAAGTAAATGGGGGACATTAAGCTTGGGGTCTTTCCATATATTGCTAAACTTAAAAATTAAGATATAATCGAACTCTCATATTAAATGATGTCACCTTCTCTCAAAAATCGTGCTTCACAGGAATAGGTTATCTTGGGACTCCAGAAAAAACTTTAATCTGAACTTCCTCTAAATCTTCCTCTTCCTACTGATTTAGTGTAATAGTATTTTCTTTGTGTGGAATAATTTTGGATTGGCTTTATTTTTAACAGATAATCCTTTCATTATCCTTATTCCCATTTCAAAGCACTAACTAAATAATCTCAAAAAGGAAAATAAAATCATATTTTGCTGAGGATTTAAATTTTTTAGTAATAGAATCAGCCTCTTTAACTATTTACTGTTTCTACATCAATAACAACATAAAAATAGTTTTGGGGGATTTCTTAATCTGAATAGTAAATATACAAAGATAACAGTGCAATTGGTTGAAATACTACAAGAGTGGGTAGCAAGATAATTGATAAAATATCTTCAAGAAGAGAATAATTTAATAGTTTTAATGAAAATCTTCGTTTTTAGGAAAAATTCATTTCTTTATTTCTATTCATAAACCTATTCTTTGGAGGATATTCGTTTTTAAAGCTTTCTCTTTTTATTTTAGATTATTATTACTGTGTCTTCACCTATTCTCTTTTTATAAAAGTGTATCAACAATTAAGTATGATCATGGATAGTTTAAAGGACAGATTAAGAACAACTAACCAAATGGATAAGGTTTGTACAAGATATTTTTATTTTTTACTTTATTTTTTATGTTATGATTCATAGGTTAGTACTTCTCTTATGATGGAGACAGATATGAAGGCGAGTTTAAAGATGACAAATAGCATGGCCAAGGTAAGAAAGAAGTGATTTACTTTATGATTTATTGATTCTAACATTATTTGATTATTCTTTAGGCAAATGGTTCGGGAATAATGGAGACAGATATGAAGGCGAGTGGAAAGATGACAAATAGCATGGCCAAGGTAAGAAAGAAGTGATTTACTTTATGATTTATTGATTCTAACATTGTTTGATTATTCTTTAGGTGAGTTGTTCAGGAATAATGGAAACAGATATGAGGGTGAGTGGAAAGATAGCAAAAAGCATGGCCAAGGTAAGAAAGAAGTGATTTACTTTATGATTTATTGATTCTAACATTGTTTAATTATTCTTTAGGCAAATGGTTCTGGAATAATGGAGACAGATATGAAGGCGAGTGGAAAGATGACAAATAGCATGGCCAAGGAAAGAAAGAAGTGATTTACTTTATGATTTATTGATTCTAACATTGTTTGATTATTCTTTAGGCAAATGGTTCGGGAATAATGGAGACAGAAATGAAGGCGAGTGGAAAGATGGCAAAAGGCACATAATAAATATTTTTAAGAATTATTCCTAAATAATAAGAGAAAAATGAAACATAGAACATACAATATTATTCAACAAAATATTAACCTGTATTATTAATTTATATCTTCTTCCACTAACGATTACAGAAAAATATATTGTTCTAACAGTTTTTTAGTTTTTAATCTAAATTGATATTTATTATTATGTTGTTTCATTAAGCAATGTATGATTTTTTCTGCTGCTCTCTCACTGCTTTTCTTCTTCCTTTGATTTAGTTAGTTGTGTAAAACTTCATTTTTTTTATTTGATTATTAGTTTTTGAGTTCAAAAGCGATTTTCCTAGCTTCTTTTACACATTGTTTTTCCCTTACTGTGTCTGCTAGCTTGTTTTGGAGTAAATTTAAGTGTTTGTTGGTGTTTTTCAAGTTATATTTTGAATGAGTGTAATCTTAGCTCTTAATCAATTACCTTCATTATTGTATGGGAGATGCTCTTTCATTTTAAAGAATAATTAATATTACTCTGAACATATCCAAGCTTCTCTCCTCAAAAGAATGGAAAACTTTGACTTGTAGGTCAATCATGCTCAGTAATCAAACTCAGACAATTAGCTGAATAGTGATCTAATCCAAAATCTTGGATTTCTCAAATTTTTGGAAACATTTCAGATAAAAGCAGTACATTTTCCTGAAATATTATTTATCATTAATTATTAATTCAAAAAAAAAAAATAAACAAAAAAGAATAAAACCATTAAAGGACCATAGAAATTTGTGCTAAATGTCTCTTGAGAAGATTAAATATGTTCTCTCTAAAACTTTTTTCTTAGTTTTAGTGATCTACGATGTGCTTAGACTTTAGCAAAAGTTATTAAACTACTTTAATTTACTTTGATTCCCACTTGAAACCAACAAAAACTTTGTGGGAGATAAAAAAAGAAACCAATTGTGTGCCTACAATCATATCGATTCTTGAGATCTGAAAATAAATTTACATAATTTTGAGATAGATCCTTTACCTAAAGTTCTGAAAAAAGAATGTGAACTAAAGAAAATGATTTGGGGGGAGGTAGATGAAATCAAGAAAGAGAAGAATAATTCATAAGAGAAAATAATTTAGAGTAAGAGTATTTTTTAACTTTAGGCTGTCTTGTGGCTTCTTCTGTGCCTGGCAAAAAGATAAATAAGGTAGTTTTGTTGTTAAGCTCATGCTCTGAGTCTCTTGACACTGATATGTTTGTTAATATTAGGAACAAGCCAAAAAATAAAAGAGAAACTAGAACATGAGGAAGTAAAGATAAAAACGTTCACAGAATTCAAAACAATAAAACTATGTTAATTTTTATGAAAATGATGATGAAGAAAAGGATATTTCGAGCTACCCAGTAGGAGGAAACAACAGAAATAAGCAAAATAATTTGTAAGAATAGCCTAGAGATTACAAGGGTGGCAAGAAAGGCACAAAAAAAAATCGAAAAAATTCACCAACAAGACAAGAAGAAAGAGGCTGCGGCCTTAATGGCTTTTCCGATAAAAAGGATAATCAGAGAGGCTAAGACCAAGAAAGAGGGCGTCCAGAAGAAAAAACTATCAAAATTCATCCTTAAATTTCTTTGATGGAAATTCGAGAAGGAACTTTCACAAACAAGTACCTTTAATAGGAGTAAATAATCCCTTAATAAAGCGAATTCGATTATCTGAGATCTCAGTTTTATCTCCTAAGAGAAGGTATGAACATTTTTATGATAATTAGGGGAAAGAAATTCTTTTCTCTTTGCTCATTTTCCAAATTATTCTTAATTCTCTCAGATTTCACAAGAAACTTAAGAACATAATTGCATACAATCTTCTCACAAAAAGATATTAGCTTGAACGATTTCTCTATGAGTGCAAAGAAAGAGATGCATTTCTACTATAATGTTCAAGTAACCAACATCGATTTTAGTAGAAAGGGATTGGTCATAGAGATGAAAGGATACCCGTTGTTTTTATCAAGCTCCAAAAAGTTTTCTACTTCTAATCGTCTGAATACTGGATAACTGATTATTTTATCAGACAAGAAAGGAGAGAATTTGATCGTAGGTTAAGTTATCTATGTTGACTCAGAAGTTGATTCTATTTTTGCTAGCAAACACATGGTTAAGTTTGCAATCAAGCCGACTATGGCGGATGCAAATATCTCAGAATTCATGGGGTATCTACTAGATATGTTTTAGGTTAGTTAAAGAGAAGGGTTCTTTGGATTTGAGCCTAAGATATTTTGGCAGAGATACTGCGATCCACTCAAGGAAATTAAAAATATGGCTAACAACAACAATAATTTACCATTTTATCATTCATTTTGTGATAAAAAGTATTTTTCTGCATCACCGTCTTTTCTTTAAAAATACACTTCTTATAATATGACTCATATTTGTTCAAAGGAGACAAAAATTAGAGTAAAATAACCCTCTGAATGGTAGAATCTAAATTCTTCAGTTCTTAATGTTGGTGAAGTTGAAGCTTTGGAGAGTATTCTGAAGAAAAATATGACTCTAGTACAAGCAACTCCAGGCAAAAAAAATAGAGAAAATTTTTAATTGTGTAACTCTTTTTTTGACAATTTTTATTATTTTCTTTGAAATCGTATGCAGAAAGCAACAAGATGAAGCTTGGCCTTGCTGCAGTCGAGACCCTTCTTGAGAATTGGACATCATGGAATTCAAGTAATCGTCCAATACTTCTTGTAAGTCAATCTACAGAGATCTTGGATGCTTTTTTTCTCAAATTGAAGGCACTTAAAGGTGGAAAATACAAATCAGAATTAGAATTGTTAAATTGTCTAAATTTAAATAATAAACTAAAGCTCGCTTCAGAATAAAAAAATACTGAATTCATTCGCAGCTAGCAGGATTTAGACTCTCTAATACATTAAATCGAGGACTTATTTCATACATTTGTGACTCCTGTCGACGATGTAGGATTACTTAAAGACAAAAAAGCGAACATGGAGATTTTCTCAAAAAATATTGGTGATTTGTAAGATTAGTTCAATCAAGAATGGGATTTCTTAATAATTTATATTTTTACCATTTTCAGAGTTTATTCTAGTTTCCTTAATCTTCTAGGTGTAGCTCCAGGCAGCAAGAATGAATAAGATAGAAATGTGATATTTTCCCACTGGTGGTCAAACTCAATCAGTCTATAGCTGTTTACCTAGGTTTCTTCAGAGGAGCTGAAGAGAATTGGTTAAAATAATGATAATAAATAACTGATTCAAGATATGTTTAGAAAACGGTTTAAAGAACAAATGGAATATGAAGCACTTCATCCTGAAAAGCCAAGAGTGAGTTCAACAGATGTATTTTAGTTGGAGAGGATAAACATCGAACTTTATGGAGAAATCTAGGATCCTGTTGAAAAATAGTAAAATTCCGGATCACTGAAAAAACACAAAATGAGAGATAATCTAGTCGATTTTGCGAGATGGGGTGGGTAGGAAGATCAAGTTAACAAATACCTTCTTACTCCTGAACATATCCTTTCGTTACCTTACCAAGATTTTCTTAATATACGAGCTAGTTTATTTCTCGATCAGCAGAGATGGATAAAAAATAACTTAATGAGAATTATCACAAAATATGACCAAGCTGTCAAATAATATAGAGAATAGATATGGAAGACAAGTTTAGATGATTTCAAAAGTTCTAAAGTCATTGATAAGAATAATCAAAAGCTCCCACAGAGATTAAAAGCCAGTTGAATTGATTATTTTTTTTATGGATTCTTGTAATTTTTAGGTGGGACAGTGGCTAATGTTAATAATTGCATAGAAATCTTGAAGAGAACAGAGTATGAAGTTGTGATTGTGATTGATGAGGCTGAATAAATCCTAGAAAGCAAGTTGCTTCCTCTTGTCAGTCCGACATTAAAGCAGCTTGTTTTGATAGGAAACTCTCCCTAGAGAATCAAGCCGTTTGTGAATAACCCTGAATTGCAAGAAACAACTGGTTTTGGAGAATCCTTATTCTAAAGGTTAATCAATACGAGAATGGAAACCTTTAGAATCATGTCTGATAGAGAAGAGCAATAAAAAAAACTAAGATTTGATCAATTACCAGAAATATCAAGAATTCCAAAAGTAGCAAAATAAGAATAAAGAGAAATATAAAGACTCTTAAGATATTAGTAGATTAGTCGAGAAGAACAAGCAAACATTGAAAAATCTACAAGAATTTAGGAATAAGCAATAATTCAAGAGAGAGCAAAATATGCATCAGCAAGAATCCAATACCAAAGAAGACAAGAAGGCCAACTCAGATTCGAACAAAGAAGTTCGAGAATTGAGAATCAGCGGCCAGAAGAATCAGAGAATTACACTCGTTATTACAATCCCTCCAATCAATAAACAAGTAATTACTATGATCACTATCGATCTCAGCAAAGTCAGCAGTTTTTTCAGGATTAAACTGAAACCAATGCATCATCGAATTACACTTATCAATCTCAAAGATAACATTCAGCTCATTTATCAATAGAAATCCCTTAATAATCTAACGATACCAATAATCAATCGAGGTGTTTTACTAAGTTAATCTGGATTTTAATCCTTGTAGCTATCCTGTATTTGGTTTGTTGAGGGAAGAGAACTCGAGAAAAAGAAGAAAGAATTAAACCTCCTTAATTTGATCCTTTTTCTTGTTGAGATACCATAATATTTTTAGACATTCGGAAATTCTAAGAGTTTTGCATATTAGATTGTTAAATGCAGAGAAATTATGAAAAGAGATTGGCAGTACGGTTTTTCGATTTCTACTATAAAAAGAAGAGATCGTATTATTTGGATAATCTTAGAAGAGAGGCATAGAAAGAAATCAAGTTATTTCTGTTTTTTTTTTTAAAATGGCTTATAAAGAATTAAAATAATCTAGAACCAAAACAACATTCATTTTTATTTCCTGAAAGTCTCTTTATGACTTGATTTTCATACTTTGGAAAAATTCTCTTCTGATGTTTGGATGATCTGCTTAAGTGTTTAGACATTGGCAGAAATTGTTAAACTATCCTTAATTTACCTCGATTCCCACTTAAAACCAACAAAAAATTTGTGGGAGAAAACATTAAAAAAAGAAACCAATGTTGTGCCTAAAAAATATTGATTCTAATCTGAAAAGCAATTAACATAATATTGAGACAAACCCTTTACCTACAATTAAGATAAAAGAATGTGATCTTAAAAGTATGATTGGGGGAGGGTAGTTGAAATCAAGAAAGGGAAGAAGAATTCATAAGAGATAACAATTCAAAGTATTTTTTATCTTTAGGCTGTCTGGTCTCATCTTCTGTTCTTGGTAAAAATAGAAATAAGGTAATTCCGTTTTGGAACTCATGTTTTGTACCTCTTTACGCTGATACCTTTGTTGTTATTAGAAACAAGCATACAAGTAAAAGAGCAACTAGAACATGAGGAGTAATAGTTAAAAAATTCAGAATTCAAAACAAAACAATTTTTTTAATCTTTATGAAGGTGATGATGAAGAAGAGGATTTTTTGGACTATGAAGTAAGAGGAAACAAAAGAGATAAGCAAAATAATTAGTAACGATAGCCAAGAGATAGAGATTACAGACATAGTAAAAGCAGCAAGATTCAAAAAAGAAATAATAAATATTCACCCATGAGACAAGATGAAAGAGGTTAAGTTCAAGAAAGACGACTTTACAAAGAAAAAGCAATCAACATACATCCTCAAATATCGATGCAAGAAATAAGAGACGGAATATTCAAAAACAAGTACATTTAGTATCAGTATCAATTCTCTTAATAAAACGAATAAGATTATCTACAATCTCAGTTTTATCTCCTCAGAGAAGGTATGGGAAATTCTTAAGAAAATATTAGAATTATTTTCATGCCATTTTTCTTTATTATTTTGTAGATTTCACTAGGAAGATAAGAAAGGAATTGTATGAGATATTTTCTCATAAAGTAATCAGCTCTAATTATTTCTCTCTAAGTGCAAAGAAAGTTCTGTATTTCTACTATAATGTTCAAGTAACTAACTTCAATTTTAGTAGAAAAGGTTTGGTCTTAGAACTGTAAGGGTATCCGTTGTTTTTATCTAGCACAAAAAAGTTCACGACTTCTAATCGTTTGAAAAAGGGACAGTTGATTGTTTTATCAGACAAAAAAAGTGAATACTGCATTGTAGGCTATGTTGTTTATGTAGACGCTCAAGTTGATGCTACTTTTTCAAACAACCACACTGTTAAGTTTGGAATCAAACCATATATGAAGGATGCGACTATCTCTGAATTCATGGGGTATTTACTGGATTTATCTCAGGCTAGTTATCGAGAAGGGTTCTTTGGATTTGAGCCCAAGATATTATGGTAGAGCTATTGTGATCCACTAAAATAAATCAAAAAGATGGCCAACAACAAAGTTTATTTACCTTTTTATGGTTGGATTAGATAGAAAGAATAATTTTCCAATTCTCCTTTGTTTCTAACGAAGTACACTTCTTATAATATGATTCATATTTGTTCAGATGAGACAAATATACTGATAAAATATCCCTCTGAATGGAGGAATCTAAATTCTTCAGTTCTTAATACTAGTGAAATGAAAGCTTTGGAGAGTATTCTTACCAAAAATATGACTCTAGTATCAGCTACTCCATGTAAAAAAGGAAAAATTTTATAGTGAAATTCTACTACAATTATTGTTTTTTCTTTGAAATTGGATGCAGAAAGCAACAAGATGAGGCTTGGACTTGCTGCAGTTGAGACCCTTCTTGAGAATTGGAGTTCATGGAATTCAAATAATCGTCCAATACTTTTGATGAGTAAAAGTCCAGAGGTGTTGGATGCATTTTTTCAAAAGCTAAAGGGAATCAAAGGTGGAAAATACAAATCAGAATTAGAAATATTAGATTGCCTCAATTAAAATAAGAAACTAAAGATAAAGATAGCTTCCCAGTTGAAATATTCTAGTTTACTTGACAGTAAGCATGAATTAGATTCTTAAATAAAGCAAATAGAGCACTTCTTTCGCAAATTTGTAACTCCTATCAACGATTTAGGATTGCTAAAAGATAAAAAAATCTAACACATGGACATTTCCTCTATCAATGTTGTTGATTTGTAAGCAGATTACAAAAAATACTTTAATTATCAAGTTGTTTAATTAGTTAAGGAATATCATCCCTTTTTCAACAAAAATACATATATTATTGTGTTTTTAATCATTTTAGAGTTTACAAGAGCTTCCTCGAACTTCTTGGTGTCTCTCCAGGCTGTGAGAACGAATCTGATAAAAATTTAATATTCTTCCACTGGTGGTCAAACTCCATCATTCCACAACTATTTACCTAAGTTTCTTCTTGGTAATTGAAGCAAATAGGCTAGTCTGATGCGAAAAAATAACAGATTCAAGATATGTTCAGATAACGGCATTAATAATAGTTAGAATATGAAGAACTTCATCCTAAAAAATACAGAGTGAGTCCTAGTGAGGTTTACCAGTTGGAGAATAGGAACTTCTAGCTTCATGGATAATTTGATGATTCTCTAGGATAATAGTACAATTCAAGTTCATTGAAAACATCCCAAATGAGAGATGAAGAAGTGGATTTTAGCAGCTGTGATGGGTAGGAAGATTAAGTAAAAGAGGATTACTTAACTTCTGAGCATATCCTCTCGATGCCTTATCAAGAATTTGCTAACATACGAGCGAGCATCTTCATCAAACGGCAGAGATTGAAAAAGAGCATCTTAAAGAGCATATTTGTAAAATATGAATAAGCTGTGAAAGACTACAAAGAAGAGAGATGGAAGATTAGCGTAGATGAATTTAAGCGTTCTAAAGTTATTGGTAAGAATAATTACAAGTTCACACAGAGATTAAAAGCCAGTTGAGTTGATTATTTTTTTGTGAAATCCTGTGATTTTTAGGTGGGACAGTGACCGATGTGAATAATTGCATAGAAATTTTGAAGAGAGCAGAGTATGAAGTTGTGATTGTGATCGATGAGGCTGAATAAATCCTAGAAAGCATGCTGCTTCCTCTTGTCAGTCCAACATTAAAGCATCTTGTTTTAATAGGAAACTCTCCCTTGAGAATCAAGCCGTTTGTGAATAACCCTGAATTGCAAGATACAAATAATTTTGGAGAATCCTTATTCTAAAGGTTAATCAATAAGGGAATGAAAACCTTTGAAATCATGTCTGATAAAGAAGATGCATTATATCAGCAACAACTTGAGTACAATGAGAGAATCAAAGCAGAGAAGGAAAAGACTATTTTAAAGTAGGTTGAACTCAATAGATAAGCTCAGGCCCTTTTTGAGGCTCAATCAAAAAAATTAAGAGAAGAAAATGAGCGAATCACATAGAAATAAAAAGCTTTAATAAAGTAACATGAACTCAATAGATAAGCTCAGGCCCTTTTTGAGGCTCAATAAAAAAAATTAAGAAAAATAACTTTCAAAGAACATGCAAGAATTCAAGAAAGAGCAAGATTAGATAAGAAATACAATCATGCCCACTACAAAAACCAAAACAAGAAATCAAAATGGAAGCTTTACTTAGGTTTAATTGGATTCAGCTCAGCCATTGGAGTTATCTTTTATCGGTCAACATTTTATAGAATGATATCCAATTCTATCAAGGATAGAATGTCATAGATTTCTAAACAATTTAATATAAATTTTGCCAATTCTATCAATGACAGAATGACATAGATTTCTAAACAATTTAAAGCATATTTTATCATCTGTTTATCATAAATTTCTATCTGGTAATAATGACATATGTTTGTCTAAGCTGATATGAATATTAATTTATAGGGTGACCCAGTGAAAATTTCGTTTTAGATATTTTTTGATAATTAATAGAAGGGTGAACAAGAGAGTGAATATAATTAGAAGCATATTGATACAGTATAAATATCATAAAATAATAGATGTGACAGAAAGTATTATTATTATTTTTTTCTTTTTTCATGAAGCACAATAATTATGGCATTTTCATTAAGTTTCTCACAAAAACTTTTTGTATTTTATTAGTAACTCTTGCAGTTCTTATCTAGATTCCATGTAGAACTCACAATTATCTTATCTATTTTGATTGAATCTTTTGAATTGTCTTAAAATGTTCCCTCCAGCCTGAAAATATTTTTAATTCTCATTTATTTCTAGTCTATTCTGAGAAAAGAGTTGGTTTAAAACATTTTAATTGAACTTTATTGTGATCCATTTCACTATTTTTAAAGCAAAAGAAAAAAAGATATTCTACTGAATCGCACATCAGAAAGCCAAAGAAGGGGGAAGATAATTGATGAAATTAACTTTTTTTGGAGTGCTACCCCTTGTAAGTATCTAGAAAAGACTGTGAATTACTCAAATGATGAGTTGTTAATGCATTGTTTTGATGGAATTCTCTGGAAAGATAAAATAAATGAAATATATTTTAAACAAGGCATCCCATTCCATTGATCATTATTATCTCAGTTTATTTCAAGAAAAAAGCCAAATAAAATCGATGAATCGCAGTAGTACTCACTTGCTAGACTAAAGAGCCCTAGGATAATAAACTGGGAGTAAAAAAGATAAATATCTTCTTGCTTTTCAGAATTTTCTCCTTCAAAATGTAATTTGGGTCAGAGTGGCTGAGTAGAAATCTGAAGTGATTGGGGAGAAGAACAATCAAAGAGGAGATAATTAATAAGAAGTAAAAGAAATAATAATAAAGAAAAGGGTTAGATAAAAGAAATAAGCTTGCTGTTTGTATCTTTCCAAAGATGAGTATGTTTAGAAGTGAAGATATGTCCTATTGCCGCATGGTTCTTCCAAGAGAAAGTGCTTGGGAGACCATGAACGAGCTGGGTAAGATTGAGTGTCTACATTTGATCGACTAAGATGAGAATATCCCAAATATCTCTCGTCCATTTTACAACAATATCAAACGATGCGACGAGTTAGAGTTTATGCTTCGAGAGATAACCATCGAGATCCACAAGAACGACGGAATTATTTAGAAATGCTCCAATTTCAATGAACTCGTATCAGTTACTTTCTAGAAAGTGCTTGGATCCAGATAGTCTGCAGGAAGAACTTATTTCGATGAAATTGAGAAGGATATACGAGATCGCCACAAAGCACTTATTGACTAGGTGTAGAATCTGGAACAGATTGTGGAGAAACAAAAAAATCTTGAGGAGTACAAGTAAGTTTTAATCAAGGCTTAAGAGATCTTAGGACCTGCTTTCTTCGCCTCAGCGCAGTCAGAGTAAGATATTGAAGAATATTATTACAATTAATTTTTAAAACAAATTAAAAAAATAAACAAAATTATTATTTTTTCTCAAATATTTAATCATCAAAATGATATATGCCTGCATTTATTGAGGCAACAATTAGATAAAAATACTTATTTTGGGCATTCCTATTGAATAGTGTTTGAGATTGAACAAATCTAAACAAAATTAGAGCAATATTAAAAATAATAAATTGATAATAAATAGAACCATTCCTAAATAAGTTTCGCCAGTTTTTACAGTGCATTTTGACATAAGTGGGGAGGGAGGAAATTTGATATCAATGATTGGAAAGAATAGGAGTGGATGAATGTTGATTTTAATTAACCCTTGTCTTTAAAAATGATCTTTTCTTTATCTAATTTTTTATTTTCTTATTTTTTTAGAGGCCGCGAAGGTTTGGATATTCATGGCATGACTGCTGAAGAAATCAAATCAGAGCCTGCATCTGGATTGAATAAAATCTGTGGTGTTATCGATTCAGTTGATTCCAATCGTTTCCAGAAGGTTGTCTTCAGAATAACCAAGGGAAATTGCTGGATTGCTGTCAGAGATGTACCAGAACTCAACTAAACAGTAATAAAAATAATTTTATCTTTTATTGCATTTTTGTTAAAATCTTCTTTCGTTTAAACAGGAAGGTGTTAGCAGAAGTGTCTTCGTGATTGTTTTCCCTGGTAATAGGAACGGAGCTATTTTCTAGAAAGTCTCTAGAATGTGTGAATCCTTCAGTGCAAGTAGATTCTAACTCCCTGCAAGTCAACAAGAACATGCTCTTAAAATCAAGGAGATCCAGACTTAAATCGTAGACAGCAGACAAGTAAACATATCTTCAAAAGAATTTTGATGATTAATTTGGAAAACAAACAACAATTAGCAGTTAATTAACCCCTTTTTGACTTTTCTTAGGTGATAAATCTGACCAGAAAGAACCTCATGGATTTCTTGACAGAGTTCACAAATGAAAAGCACAACGCTGGATTCTCGTACATTGAATTCTTGAAACATTACGTTGCTAAAGAAAGATCAATCTACACATCTATGAATCACCTTAAACCATCTGGCTCAGTCTATGTTGGTAATTAACGATAACGAGAAACGAAAGAAAATAAGGACTGTTTAAGATGTTGTTCAACTGTCTAAGTATCTTATCAACTTAAACTAAAATTGTTCTTTTTTTGTTATTTCAATCTAGGTTTCTGCTGGATTCCTTCTGACTTAGTCTAGCCAGCATTGAATGCAATGGAAGAGCTTGCACATGCCTACCCTAACTTACCAAGCAGCTCAATTAAAGTTATCGAAGCAGATGGCGCTGAACCTCCCACTTATTTCAAGACAAATGAGTTCAAAGCAATGTTCTAGCTTATCGTCGATACATACGGTGTGCCTACCTATAAAGAAGTCAATCCTGGTCTTTTCGTTATTGTTGGTTTCCCTTTCCTCTTTGGTGTCATGTTCGGTGATATTGGTCATGGTTCAATTCTTTTCCTTTTCGGTTTGTACCTGTTGATCTTCAAGGACAAGATTCTAGCAGACAAGACTAGTATGTTGAGAGGAGTCGTACCAGCAAGATACTTGGTGACATTTATGGGTTTCTTCGCATTGTATTGCGGTCTCATCTACAACGATTTCCTATCTATCAGCATGGATTTCTTCGGTTCTTGCTATCCCGTTAATAACGTCGATATCACTGTTTATCCGAAAAAAGATTGCGTCTATCCTTTCGGTAAATATAACATCAATTTAAGATTTTAAACTAATTTCTCTCTCTTTTTTTCTCTTCAATTAGGTATTGATCCAGTTTGGGGCAGAGCTTCTAACAACCTAACAAGTGTGAACAGTTTCAAGATGAAGTTGGCTGTTATTATCGGTGTCTCTCAGATGTGCTTAGGTATCTGCATGAAAGCCTTCAATGCAGTTTACTTCAAGAAATGGGTGGATTTCTTCTTTGAATTCCTTCCTTAGATTCTCTTCATGGGTTTAATGTTTGGATACATGGACATGCTTATTTTCGTCAAATGGGCTACAAACTATGTTAACCCAGATACTCATGTACTCGATACTTAAATCCCCGCAATCATCACAACACTCATCGATATGGCACTTAAGCTAGGAGGTGTCTCTGATACTAATGGCCCTATCATCGGATCTAATCAATCCTCAGTTCAAAGCATCATTTTAGGTAAGTTTTTGGAGCATTTGTTTTTAATCTGAATAAGGTTTTGAAAAATAAAATATTAATAAATATGTTTTTTCCCTTTGAAATTACAGTGATTGTGATCATTTGCGTACCCTTGATGTTGATCCCTAAGCCATTCATCTTAAGATACCAAAACAATAAGAAGAAAGTATAGGAATAGATCATGGATAGCGAAGCCTCTCAAAGACTCATGCTCGGACATGTATTTTTAAAAAACTTTTATCTTAAAAAATTACTTTAAATTTGACTTCAAAGTCTTTACAACCCAAGGATGAAGATGATCTTGCGAAAGATCTTGAAAACGCTTAAGTCTAGGAGAACGCTCATCCCAAAGCAGGTGGTCATAGTGAAGAATTCAGTGAGATCTTTGTTCATCAGATTATCGAAACAATCGAGTTTGTTCTCGGTTCAATTTCCAATACAGCCTCGTATCTCAGACTTTGGGCTCTATCACTAGCTCACTCACAATTAGCAGAAGTCTTCTTCCAAAAGGGCATCCAAAGTGGTCTTGAAAGCGGAAGTGTTCCTATGGTAAAATAAAAATAAATTTTTAAACTTGAATTAAAATTTCTAAAAAGTGTTATCTGATTTCTTTCCTATTGTCGAATAGCTTGTCATTGGTTTCTTCGTGTTTGCATTGGTCACATGCGGTGTGTTACTTGCCATGGACGTCATGGAATGCTTCCTTCATGCACTTAGACTTCAATGGTATACATTTCAATATCCAATATCAAAATTATTTGAAATTATCTTGATATGCAATACTAATTTTTGTTTTTTCAAAAGGGTGGAGTTCTAGAACAAGTTCTACAAAGCACTTGGATATGCATTTGCTCCTTTGAGTTTCGTGAAGAGTATCGAAGCTTCGATTCTTCCAGCCGAACTCGAGCAAGAAGCTAAGCTAAAGAAAGCCAAATGAAGATTCTTAAATAACTCATGAGAAATAAAAACAAATGAGATAATTTGCATATTTAAAAATATGTAATTTGTCTGTTTCCTCAATATATAAAAATAATTATTTTCTATTTAAAGAATTTTTCCAAAAAATAATAATAAAATGAGACAAATTTACAAAATAAATAAATCAAGGAAAATGTTCATGAAGCTAGCTAGTATGATAACATTCAAAGATAGAAAGAAATGGATATTTGAAATGCTTGCAAAAAGTTAAAACAGATTTCAGTTTGCTTGGATAAAATTACAAGGAAATAAATGATTTGAGAGAGATGGATAAGGGAAATTAGAAAATCGCAAAAGCTGAGAGAGTGAGAAGAAAGAGAGATAATTAGGAGAAAAATGTTTTTTTTAATGATTGCTTTAAACTCAGATAAAAAAGAATGACTCAATATCTGTTTAACTTCGCAGTAATTCTATTTCTTCTTTGGAAATAGGAAAATTGAAGTTGTTATTTATGATTTTCTAGGCTCAAGATTTGGAGATTAAGGAATAGTACTAGAAAAGTCAGCAGACATCAGTTATTAGAGATAGTAATTGAATTTTGAACTAGAAGTTATTGTTTTGCTCGGTTTATTATTAATTTGGTTATCAGAGATTCCTAAATTTCAGAAACTAGTCAATTTTAATATCAATAAGATCATTCGTATTAGTATGATTATTAATGCAATCATCAATCCTAATAGATGATCCTTAAGTCGAGACATCTCCTCCAAGAAGCACTCGTTTATTCACATACTAATGGCATCAATTTAAAAAAACAAACAAATAATTAACTTTTAGCATTCCTAAATATTTTAAAGATGATTTCAATTCTGTTTTGTTTTACATGAGCAGCAGTAGCTTTTTTGAATCTCATCGCAAGTTGAAGGATAGTTTATTTAATACCAGGTATGCTCGCTGTTGCTTAAATGAAATTAATGTAATTTAGTAATTTAACTGCTTAAGCTTAGGACTCACAATAAAGAGCGAATTATCGATTTTTTTCATGTCCTCGACTACATACCAACCTAAACAAAGTGTCTTTAAATTACTCATCTTGCTCACCCCATTCCATTCGTAGATTAACACCTTTTCCTTTGCATGCGATCTTAGTGCTGTTTCTGCATAACTCCAAGTACTTTTGTGAGAGACAAAAAGGAAGGGTATTATTTCAAAGAAGTTATTATTTTTGTTTGAAAGTCTTACTTCGGTTTTATCTTGAAGAATGCAAACTTCGGGGAATTCAATGATCTTCTGTATGCGAACACCTTTTGTAGTCTCAACTATTTTGGGAATAAAAAGAATATACTTTGAGTAGTTGTTTTTAGTTCATAAATTACCTTAATACAGCTTATTTCCAATGAAACACACAGTCCTGCTCACATACTTCCTGCTAAGTATCTTGGCTGATTTGAAATCCACAAGTTATTCACTCAGATGGGCTTCAATACATGAAAAAATTGGCTAATTTATACCTTGCTTGAGACAAGGGAAATGTTCGAAAAACAGCTATTCATTATCGAAGATGTATTAATCTGTCTGTATTTTGTTCTTTGGATTTCCTAGAACCTCAACATCCCTGTAGAGAATGTCCATTTCATGAAAGAATCTAAGATCTTTTGGGAAAACTACACCTTTTTGTTGTAGTTCAGTGAATATTGTTTATGTAGTTTTATCAGCTGACAGCCATTTAGACCAAATGAATATGCACTCCTAGAGTAATCTAAATAATTCCATCTTGGTTCTTGTCTCCCTAGGCGTATCACACTCTACAAAGGTAATTAATCAATTGAAGGATATAATCAACTCATCAAAGAATAATGAATTATGCGTATTGTTGTGAGAAATTAGAAATCTATTTGATTATTAATAAGCAAGAAGTTATATGAATATTTACTTTTATCCTAAATTAATGATTGGGAGAGTTGTTGTGAGTAATCGAGAAGAATGGTTGCATAAACAGGTATGATTTCTTATTTGAGTCGAGTTAGAAGGAAGCAATTCCAAGAATCAGTGCATGCTTTCATAAACTAAAGGGCAAATACAAAAAAATACTTTAAACGTTAGAGAAATGAATTCATTAAATCCAGTTAGGTTTAGGATTTATTCTGATTAGTTTATGCTATTTTGTGATTTATCCTTAATAAATTAACGCAAATTTGCAGTGGTAGTAGCTATAAATCGTAAAAATATATTCTTATTCCAATCAATCTCAATGAAATCTTTGGGTTTATAACTCTTAAACCGTTAACTAATTACCTTTGAAGCTTTTAACTACGAGCTGAAGGAGTTCTTAGCAGGTTCTTTCATAATTAGTAGCACAGCTTGAATAATCGTCTCAATAACCAGTCTGCAAGTTACCCCCAAAAAAAATCAAGTTCAAATTCAATGTTATGCCAGTTAAAGAGCCCACAATAATTACACATCATTCGATAGAATTAACGGGAAGAACTCGCTGAGAAGTTTCTCAAAGACTGTTGAAGGATCCTTTATCTGTGCAGCAAGACGAGTGGTTCGTTCTTTGAATTTATCCATTCAATCGTGAACTTCTTTTTTCTCAGAATCTTTTGTTGGGTTTGACTTTGTTTCTCCTACGAAATTAGTCTAGCCAATCTCCACAGAAAAAGAAGGAGAAAAAAGAACTTACAAATTTTATTATTCCCAATAAATTCTTAGATCTTTTTTTTGATTTTTCTTTGAATGTAATATTTTCTTATGGAATAAAGCAAACCACACACATTTTCAAATGATAATTAAGGTTACTAATAAAGATTAACTTCCATTATCTTTCATTATTCTTCTTTTTCTTTGAAAAAGTATATTTGTTTATCATGAATTCGATAATTTACACCAAATAAAGACTTTAAACTCCAGATGTGTGAGATATTTAAACCAAATATTATCATTATGTATTGCGTTGGTTAGTTGCAAGCATTCATTGCTCTCTTTTGATGCGAATGCATAGTGGGAAATTAGAAGAAGAAGAGCATCTTTAAATTTTACTGAAATTCAAAATCAAAGACAGAGAGAAATACACCCAAAAAAACAAAGAAAGTTTTTGAAAAGGAAAAATCTCATCTAAATTATAGTTTAGAAATATCAAATAATGGAAGAGGACATCGAGAAGATCAGTGAACTGACTTTCCATGAAGTAACAATCACTTAGAAATACTAAAACCAAGGGATGATTTTTGAGGATATTACTAAAAAATATCTTATTTTTGTATTTCTGCTAATGGATCTTTATGAGTCAACTTCCTCTTGGACAATTTATTCTCCAGATCAACAATAATTAACCTAATTTTTGTTTATAAAGACTGATTATCTGGTGCGTCTAAGTGCTAATAAAACTGAATTGAGTCTCACATTAGAAGATCGTGACTCCGGTGAGATCTGGTCGTCTATCTTTGCAGCAGAGTATATTGAAGAAATCACATAAAAAACAGGCAATTAAAAGAAATATCGAATATTCGTGAAGATGCTGTTGTCAGCAATTATGAGATCTTCTGAGTCAGTGTCCATAGATATCCTTACTCCTTAAGCTATGGAAAATCTCAAAATGAAGAAGTAATATAATAATAACAGATAAACTCTTCAGCAAAACAATAATGGAAATATCAATACAAAGAAACGATATGTCGTCCTGACTTATCTAGTGGAATATGATAAAGTTAGCTATCCTCTGCCATTAAAACTCATAGAGAATCCAGATACAAACACTTTGAAATAAATTATCACTCGGTTGAGACTTGAAAATCAAGTACTTAGGTAGAATAATCCTGAGACGAAAGATCAATAGATGATTTTGCAACTCAAATAAGAGAATGAACTTCTCAGAGCTAAGCTTAGAAAACCAAATGAAGATTATAAGAATCAATAGTAAGGAAAAAATGAAGGGGTTGAACATGCCTAATCGGAGTGAATTTGGAATGAAGTTAATTTATTTTCCATTTGTGAATATTTGTTACAGGGATAATTAGTTAAAGGCATAAAGTGAATCCATCGAGGAGATTCGGTATTTAACGCAGATGCTCGAAGTTAAATAAAGAGAATTGGCTGTACTAAAGAGTGAGAATGCTTAGCTACTCGAACATGCATAGAGCTTCGAAGAAATGAGAGATGTAAATAAGAATATTAAAAGAAGTTCTTCCAAAAATTAAATTAGTTTAAGAAATAAAATGAGTCTTTCCATTATGAAATGCTCCAATCTTAGTGATTTTTTGTCCTTAGGCAGTTGGGAAGATAAAGGAAGGTGAGCGTGTTATGTTCTCATAGCAATAACGAATGGAGCAGATGGATTTAGAAATGAGCAGCATCCTAGAGGAATTAGAAACATACAAGAAAAACGACAAAAAGTAAAAACAACGGATCAGTGTTCTCGAAGCAGAGCTAGAAAGTATCTTAGCAAGACGATCTTCAACTCAGAGAACAGCCAGACCACGATCTTCATCAGCTAAAAATGGTCATAGCAATAATCAAAGTGGAATAGGATTAGCGTCTCCATTGAGAAATTCCCTTCATAGCCATACCAATTCGTTGCATTTACTGAATTCTTCTGGAAGACAAACACCCACAGTAAGAAGATTGATTTTTCAGCAGAAAGCAATAATTATTTTTATCTTTTTTTGGAACATAAAAAATTACAATAACTTTGTTCTCCCTTTTTTTGAATTCTTAGAATCTATCAAGAAATAACTCTATGACGAATCTCAAGAGGACACCTTCAAAGGGCTCTCAAATGCAACATCCAAATAGCAGCAGTTTAAAACGTAGAAATTCAATTGATTCTGATACTGCTTCTTCAAAAGCACGCAAGACATCAAATAATAGTAATAATTTAAGAACATACTCTCCGATTCGGAGCTCAGGAGGATAAAGTCTATCAACAAAAAGAACAGGCAACACTCCTTAGAAGGTATGGACATAAAAATAGAATTTCAAAGAACAGCTTTGTTTTAATCAATTTTCAATTAGTTCGTTTGCTTTTTAGTTGTTTTTATATCTGGGTAAAAGGTATTTATTGTTTTTTTATTATTTCACAGAAAACAGTCTTGTCAAGCACAGGGAGAATCCATAGTAGATCCCCAACAGCAAAGGCCTAAGATATTAGTGGGAAAAGCTCTTCTACATCGTTTCCATCTTCTTCATAATAAAATCATGGAAATTTTTAGAAAAACAGCAATAACAATAGCAAAAAATATCTTGAGAAAAAAGCAGACATGAAAAAAACAACTTCAAACAACAACAATAGCAAATAAATGACAAATAACAGTGAAAGTTCCGATGATGAGAGCAGATTAGTCAGGAAACTTGAAGAACTTAGGAGTAAAAATAAGGAAAATTAAGAGAATTCAGGAATATCAAGAAGAAGTAGAATGGTAGCTGACAATACTCAGAGAGACACGGGTAGAGAGGATGTCTACAAGAATAAATAAGCATTCTTAGAGCACTCAGCTGCTTCGTCGTCTCAGTGTGATAATACTTTTGAAATAACAGATAAACTCACTGGATTGTAAGAATTACTCAGAGCTGCAAAAAATACAAAGAGTTGAGAAATGTATTGGAAAAAATGGGATTAATCAATCTAAATGTGTAGACAACCAACTAATTAAAGATAGAATTACTTAAAAGTCGTATAAAATGATTTTATTATTTGTGTTATTAAGTGTATTTGTGGCAACCAGATGCTAACAACAAGTAAAAAATATATTGTAAAGTAAATTGTTAATATGATTTACCCTAATTTCTCAAAGACAAACACACTCCATATGATTGATACTTAAACCTAGCATATTGTGAATATACCCCTATTGTCCATTCTTTTCACTTGAATCTCTTCCTTCACAACTTTGAGAGAAGTTCCATTTCAAAGAGTTTACAAATATCTTTGGCTTTTCCTTCAATTAATTATTCTTTGTCAATTTCAGAAACTTCATTTCCTTCTTGATCTTGAATATCTTGTAGCACTTACTCTTAAAAATATGAATGCAATGCAATAATAAGATTACTTGAAAGTTCTTTTAAATGATCATCTGAAAACCCTAATTTTTTCCACTGTTTCAAGATATTCTATTAGATTTGCTGTTCTATTGAAGGTAGAATGTCATTTATAGGCAACTACTACGAATGAACGAAAGGAGCAACGAGAATAAGGAAAAGTTTTTTCATCATCGATAGATGCTCCCCTGAAAGATTAGGATGTAGTTTTTCTTTTGATTTCTCTGAAATAGAATGGACTGAATCTTTGAGATACTTTGAAACAATATTCCTAAGGTTTAAATCTATAAGCTGCATTAGATTAGCTTTATCTGCTGGATTATCGTTGCTGCTATTTCCTGCAATATCTAATATTTTTGGTTTAACATTAACTGAACATATTTTCTCAAGTTATTACACTAATTCTTTAAAATTAACTGGATTTTCAACTTTTTCCTAAGTTTCATTCGAGGTGTAGATAATTGAATACGCACTTTCAGTAGTGTTTTCGACTGGATCGAATTGATTGAGTGATTTGGTAATCACAACCTCACCAACTTACTTTTGTGTTTCTCTTAGTTTGTCTCTTTGAATACAATCTTCTAACTAAGTGTTCACGAATATTTAACAAAACCCTGTTTGTTTAGTGTTCTATGTAATCCTAGCAATATTTAAGTAATCCTACCGCTAACTTCTTAGATTTAGTACGTCTTCAAATAACAAATATTCTGGTTTAGGACTACTTTGTAATTTTGACAATGCTAATCTAATTATTTCTTTGCTTGTTTCACGGCTTTCCTTCCAACAATCAGCATCGAAAATGTTCGATTCCTAGAAGATATCATTATTTGTATTAGCCTTTGTTTCATTACATAATCCTATGTTCGTTTAAATCCTCTAAAATTCCATTAATTCAGATGTTAATTATTCAATAGTTTCAGTAGTTTATGTCAGTTTATTTAATATTATTCGCTTCTCTATTGCATCTGCTTCAATATACCTACAACTGTGCGACTGGCTTTTTAGATATTCCATTAGTTTATCACACAATGTGGATTTACCACTGCCAGGGATACCACAGACTAATATCAGCACATTGCGAATAGCTGATTCCTCCATTTGCGAGAATATCTGACTTCACCCTAAAATTCTTCAGGTTTTTTCATTCGAAAAACTACTTAATTGAGGGTGGGAGAAGAAACATCCCGCTAATCCAAAGAAGATATCAATATTTCTTAGAAATAAACCCTAATCAAATCCTAATTTTCAGCGGATTCTTAATTTCCATAAATATTTATCAATATCGCTTTACCTTTGTTGTGATCAGACTCTCCTCACAAAGAATATCTTTACACCTTTCATTTCTTCAAAAAATGATGCATTTTCTCAGAAAAACTAAATCAATATTTAGCTTATAACAAAATCTCTTTCGATTCTCGACTTAAGCTACATCAGCTGCATCCGATCCAACTCCTTTAACGCAACCTACTGAAGACCCTCTTAAGCTCTTCCAACAAAAGTACTCTCCAAAACTTCTCCAGCATCAATCTGTTTTGTTCGCAATATCCCCTTAGAATCGTCTCAAAGTTGACTTAGATCTTGTGAAATGCGATAAAATCTTCTTAGCTTTCTTCCGAAAATTCTCAGGTGTTGATGTCTTCCAGCATGCCAAGAAATGCGATGATCCAACGCAGCTGACAAACACTCCAAGAAACTGCTGGTATCAAATCAAAGTTCCCTTCAGCGATCAAACTGAATTGAGAACAAGATTCTAAAAGCACTACTCGGAATGTCTCCGTGTGAGTAAACTCCTGGAAGTTCTAGATCACATTGCATCAAAGGTAGCTTAAGATTTCTGCTATGACTCACTTGATGTGACGATCTCAACACTTTATGTGGATCATATGAACTTCTACAAACAAATGGACAGTTTTAAAGATCTTTACATATCTGGGTATCCGACATACTAGAAAGGGAACCAAATTGAAGTTCAAGTAGATTTAATGCAGCCAAATGAAAATGGAGAGTTAGTTTTATCATCCTGTGCTTCATTCCTTCTTGCTGCGAAAGAGAAAGCAACGGGCCTTCCTTATGCAAATACACCCAAGCTAGTTTTCGATGGAGAAGAGAATCAACAAAAATGCGAGAACCGCTATAACATTGGGAAGGAGAATAACTTCAAAAGATAATATAGGTACAGCAATGAAAGAGTTTAGATTTAACAGCTTAAAGTTAAAAGTTATAATGAGGGATAAACTCATTTCTGGAATGAAAAAAATACGATTTTTATAATTATTTTTAAATATTTCATGCGAATAATTAATCGTTTTTTTGTTCACAGCAACAACCGCATTAACCTAGTGAGTGCTCCTGAGAAGAGCGAGATCGATGAGATTCATTAGATATTCCTCGAGAATGACTTATCAAGTGGTTCTATTAACCCTAACAAAATACGCATGGAATAGACTCTTGAGTAGAAAGTTCTGTTAATGTAAAGTCAAGAGAGAAATCTCGACGGGTAGATCTACGGTGGACATTTAATGAAGGAATCCATCGATTTAGCTTGGATTTCAGCTTATAATCTAGTTAATACTCCTGAAAAACATCATATTTTTCCTGAGATTTGTCATTTAGATGATTTTTAGTTTGTTCTCCCAGTTGAAGTGAGTAATATCATAAATTTTGAGTGCAAAGTCGTGTATGTGTTTGGATAATATGTGATGGTTTAAGCTCAATGCTTGAAAGTGGAATCTTCTACAAAGAAAAGGCTCAGCACGTAATCGTATATGATCTTCAGAATTGAGAATTACAGTAATGATTCCCCACTGAAGAATGTCTATCCACTCACTTACAAAGAATCGTTGATTTATCTTGAAGCAAAGAGAAGGTTCCATGATATTATCCACTCGGAATGATAAATAAAAGAATTCATTTCCAAAGGAGTAAAATCTAGACTGAAATATTCAACTTGTGTATGAATAAATGTTGAGAAACTAACTTGATTTTCCATCAAGAAAAAAGTGAAAAATCAAAATATATTTCTGCTGCAATTTGTTCGTAGTTTCATAATCTGAAAAGCACCAAAAACAACAATAATAATAGTGCTTAATCCACACATCAGTCTCTCATTTGAATGCACTTTTTCCCTGAAAAACTTTTGATTTTATTTTCATATCTATTTGAAAAATGATTCTTGATTTCATTTATTAGAAATGATTATTTAAATAATTTGCTAAAACAACTCAGCAAACATAACATAATATCGCAAGATTCATTCATTATTATTCCTTTGATCAATGATATTAAGATATTTTCACATTTCTATGATCTTTTAGTCAGTTGAAGTTTATCAACAGTGACTTCATTTTGCAGCTACTGGAACAACAGCACCCTTACCAGCGGCAACACCACTCTTTCCGTGAGAAGTGGGCTTGTAGGTCATAGCGAACTCAGCGAGATATTTGCCGATCATATCGAATTTAACTTCAACGTTCACGAACTCCTTGCCATTGTACACACCGACGATGCCTCCAACAAGTTCAGGGACTTTAGGATGAAACAAAATAAAATTTAGTTAAAAATAAAAAAGGGGTTCTTTAGGCTTGTAAATGACATCCAATAAAAGATCGCCAAAGGGGAATCAAAAGAGAGTTAATATGATCCTGCAATCCTAGCTATGTTAATGTTGTTTTTCTACTCATAAACAATTTTGCAATTGGAAAAACAACAATTTTTCTTCTTTTTAAAAAATCTTCCCGTGCTTTATGATTCAATCTTCTGCTTAAAATTTATGAAAAATGAGCTTTTTCTTGGTCTATTATTGCTTCCTCTTGTACTTTGTTTTGTTATTGTTTTGCTGGTAATTTTCTGTTAGATTCTCCTCAAGAATCCATAAAATGTCAAAATTCCCATAAATTCATACTCCACAAATATCCCTAAATTATCCCCAAAATTCTTCCTTACTGACAATCATAGATCTGTAGTGAGTCTTGACGGGGACGGGCTTTTCACCAGCAGCAGTAGCATTCTTTGATTTTCTGACCTTGTTGATGAACTTAGCGTACTTCTCAGAAATACCTCTTTTAACTCTTCTTCTAGTTTTAGCATCGAACAGTTCAGCAAGTTCGTCGGAGATAATCTTCTCGTTGTTGCCGCTAGCTGCTAGTCTTTGTAACTCTTCCAAACCCTTTCCACGGAAGGTAAATTTCTTTTGGGCGTTAGCCTTTGCTGTGATTGCTTGTGACATTCCTAAAATAACTTCTTTTTTTCTTGAATCTAATAGTATCTTGTATTAATTTATTCTATCGTAAGGGCTGTCAATGAATTTATATCTCCCCCTTTTATTCTTGTTTTGCTTAGTGTTTTCTTGTATTGCCTTTGTGTTTTTTTAATTTTCTCCCTTAGAATCTTCATTTTAATATTATACCCGATTTGCTTTGATAAGAAATAAGACATTTATGTTATCGATATTTAGCAAACTCAAAGTGCATTTTTTCTGTGGAGAATCCATCAAATTGGTTATTATCAATCTAAGTATTTTTTGTTGTGAGTTACTTAACTAAAACAGTAATTTTCCCCTTTACAAAGAACAAACAAATTAGAAATACCCTCATAAATAAAACATACTTAAGGGGAAATACTCTAGGCCGAAAACTCTCCACTCACTTATAATCTTTGTTTTTCTGTGATTCTTCAATAATTGTTTGATATTTCTACAAGAAATAGCATCAAAACTCAATAATTTATGAATTAGAGCAGGAATTTATCAATAGTTTTACTTAATCTTTTATAATATTTAATGTTTCGCTGTGCGCTTGCAGATATTATGTTAAATCAATATCTTCTTGGAAGTCAAAATGAATAAGAGATTATTCGGATTATTTTGTGGGGAAATATGAGAAGAAAAAAAAATACAAACAATAAAATTTTTAACTAAACTTAACAAAAAGGGTGAAAAAGAAGCAAAAAAGACAGCAAGGAAGTTCGATTTGCTGCGAACCCCTCTGCGAAATCTACAACAATAACTATTCGAAATGCTGACTGACAGGAAACGAAAAAACCGTTTTTAATTAATATCCGATAATCATCTAATTTGTGAAATAATTTTTAAGCACAACAAAACAACTCTTCTTTTCGTTGATCTCTCAGCCAGATTGAATTCGAATAATAACAGCAAAATTGTATTCGTTGTGTGTTTCATATTTTGTTTATATGTCTACATATTCATGTTCTCTCTCTTCTCTTCGACTAAATTGTATGTTTGTAAGAGCATTTTTACTCTTTTCGCAACGAAAATCAGCAACCAACGCAACTACAACTACAATTAATATACATTAAGAAACAATAGTAAAAATAAATAACAAATTCAATAAAAATAAATAACAAACAATAACAAATAATAATCTCCCTTTAAAAATTCCTTTTAAAGGGAAAAACAAGAAAATGAAATGCTTGGATTTATCTTCACTTTCCTGAATTAATTTATCATACTTCAGTAATGCATAAATACTCGTATTCCTCTCAGAAACTGAACTATTCTGTCAATTTTCAGACAAATCTATCAAATTAATTCAATAATTTAATGGAAAAAAATACATGTTATTGATTTTCTCAAAAACAAACAAACCAAAATAATTTCAGATTGTTAATTAAGAATCTATTCAGACTTAGGGATAGTTCACTAACACTTTTTCATCTAATCATTGATTGCTGTTCAAATTGAGCTTCCCTCCTTAAGGAGTTGTTAATTTATAAGTGAAAGCTCTTGCTTATTGAAACAAAAAAAATATATTTATTTGTTTACCTTAGATTTTTGAAATAAATGAATTCCACATTTGACAGCTCATTCGAAAGTGAAAGTGCTCCTTTGAGAAATAGAGCTTCCAAAACAAGCAACTAGTCAGAAGAACATCAGCACAAAAGAGAAGTCAGAAGTGATTCACCTCCTCCCCTGAGAAGACTCCCTAAAACACCTTGGAAAACTGTTTTTCTTGTAATGAAAATGAATAATGAAAATAAAAACCAAAAAAGAATAAATTGAAGTTATTCAACAAGATCATATTCAAAGGTTGGAAGATAGTTTTAAGTATATTATTCGATCAGTTGAATAATTCGTATTTTTTGGTTTTAACGAGGATGATACTATTAAAAAGAAAGAAATCATACTGATAAATTGCATTATTTTGAACATTATGTTTTGGATTAATTTATTATATTTTAGAGTGCTTTTCTGACATTTGCTGGACTGCTGATTTGCTCCACTGGATATAGAAACTACAATGAAAGCGAATACTGGAACTGTCTCCTCTATTTCGTTCTTGCATTTATGCGTAAGGCTAATTTCTTGTGTCTAACATTCATATCCTCATAAAAAAAAATATTATGCTCATTTCAATTTACAATTTGTTTGACTTTTGCCCTCAATGAAATGCAACCAAAGTCATTTTTGGCTTTTACTTCCCCTTTCTTGAGTTTTTCAAAGATATTGTTCATATTTTTACCCTAAATCTTTTATTTAGGTTGTTTTTTTCGATCATTTATCCTTTTTTTATCTTTAACACAGTGCTGACACCCGGATTATATCATCTCCATATAATATTCAGAGTCATAATTGGTAGTCCAGATTATTCCTATGACATGCTGACTAGAATAGATGACTGAAATACAATCTAAAGAGAAAACAGAATAACTTTTGACAAACAATCAAGAAAAGTCAAAAATTGACATTTTTTAATCCAAAACAAAGATCATCTTCTTTAGAAGAGTTTTTCTGTCATAATATTTGTTGTTTTTTGAAAGGAATTTCCTGTGTGGAAATATTTCAATTAAAAAAGCATCTTATTGAGCAAGTAGCACTGATTTTGATGGATGGACACATAAATCAAATAAATTGTTATTTAAAATAATCAAAGCTTCCTTTGAAAAAATAATTGCTAAACTTTCACTGATCAATAGCAGCTTCTTCTTCTTCTTCTTCGGCTGTTGGCAGTCTAGAACTTTCTTCATTGGCAAAAGGCGAAGTTCCTAGTTCTTTTTAAAACAATTGGTTATGTTTTTGTTGATTCTTTTGTCTTATCCTTTGCTCTCTTCTCTTATCTTGCTTCTTTTTACCAATGTCACTGTTCTTATCTTCATCAACATTAAATTGCGATGAAGATTTCGATACCATACCTATTAATGTCTCCTAATCTTAAGTTTATTGCTAGTTTAGTTATGAAAGTTATTTCTTTGATAAAAACATTGAGCAATTCGTATTATTGCTATCTTGTGTTTTATAATATTATCGGAAGCTCATATCGCACTTTGTGATTGTATTTTCAACAATATTCCCTTTGGTTTCTTCTGCATTGTTGGTCTTGTCGAGATCGGCAGAATGAACTAATGATTAGATTTCTTTCTGTTATTACTACGGAGTTTTGTTTTTGGGATTTATCAAAAATAAAGGTTTCAATGATTCTTCGTCATAATTTGGATGCTATTTTTCCTAATACTTCTACTAATAATCATCTTCTTCTTTACATGTTTCTTTATCTCCTTAATTCTCAGAGACTGTTGTAGGTAATGTAATGTATTTACTGGTGTCTTTTTCTTGTTTTTTAAAAGCATTGTTCTCATCAACTAATGCTTTTTATGCATCCGAGAAGAATACATAGAATTATTAAATAAACTATTCATCACTCATTTCAACAAGTTTTTCATCTTATTTAATGAACTACATGACGAGTAACGAACGCTGAATCGCAATTTATGTTCTTTCTTCCATGGAAATACACCTAGTCTTAGATTCTTTTGTTAAGAAATCTATGATTTAGATGAATTCAAAGGACTATCTGCATAACGGACAATCGTCACTGGAAATCAGCCAATTAGATAGACATTTCGGATGGAAGATATGCCCACAGATAGTTCTTTAGAAACTCTAATTATGGATAAACCCAACAAAGCACACCGAGCAGCAGGAACGGGATTAACCAGCTTGAGTGGGTCTAGATGTAGTAGAACTACCACCACCAGAAGCAGTAGCAGCTTCAGTTGTATTAGTTGAAAATCTTCCTGAGATCTGTACTCTTTCAGTTGGTACTCCTGATGCAAATGCAGTATAAACTTCCATCGGCATAAGGATTCCTTAAAGAAGTTACTTTTTCGGTTGTAGTAGCTTCGCAAAAGATTATGATTTCAATCTATTTTTCACTCCATGAATGATCTACTCAGTAGAAGGTGCTTTCTTGATTTCTTAAAGCGGAGGGAAACCATCTCTAGAATAATCATTAGCACCGTTTGCTACTTCCTATGGTAATAGCTGTCTTTTGTTGATAGTTGTCGATTTATCTTTATTATTATTGGTATTCTAAAGTGATTTTTATTTGCTATTCTTAGTTATTTTAAAGCAAAGTGATTTGAAAATGCAAAAGATTATCGCAAGGGAGATCAATATAATCACTGTTATGATAACTACCATGCCAAGAACAGACCCAATCGATTAAGCGGAGTGTTCCATTGAGGAATTTATGTTCTGCGTGTTGATTGTAACAGACATTACAGCTTCACTTTAGGAGTTTAATTATTTAATAGATATCCCTAGAGTGCATGAAGATGATGAGGAAGTTGCTTGATTGGCTTAGCTTGTAGGTTGAATGTTGTCTTAGTGTCGATAGCAGTCTGCTTGGATATCATATAAAGTGAATTTAGGGTCCTTTGGGGTAAGTTAAATGAAGTAATTGCTGTTAGAGTAGCTCGGATAAGGAGATTTATCCCCTGATTGTTCATTGGTATTGCTAGAAATCAGCACATAAATGACAATGACAGTTTGAGGCTGGCTTAAGTCGAGATTGAAGATCAATTAAGTTAAGGTATCTTTAGGTTTAGTATTGTTTGTATTGTCCATGTTCCTGAGTTTATCATCTTTCCTGAGTTAATTTTCATTCTTTCCAAGCGTTGTATAGTATATTTGGGTGGTTGCTGAGTGAAGGAGTATCGAATTGAAATCCCCTGTGATCTTATTTAGTGTTAAGGAGCAATCTCCACCGGTCATGCCTTGACTGCAGGAGCATATTCCGGTGGTATCATTGCATATCCCATTTGCTTTCCTTGAACAGTTATTTGGACAAGGAAGAGTTTTAGTGGTTTTAGCAGATAATGCGTACAATATCACTGGAGACAATGATTAAGCATGCACAGATATGTAGACTAGTGAATTACCTTGAGGCATAGTGTCAAAATACTGTCTAAATTCAAAGGAAACAGTGTGTCTGTATGATTACTCTTTCCATGCCCAGATATCGGAAATATCACATTTAGCTGCAGTTGCAAGGTAGTTTATGTCGTTTGCATGCGATCGTAAGAGATTACCTTGCTATTAAGGAGAAACATTGTCGATTGAGTTGAAATTTAAGCACAATCGGACCTAAGTTGATAGGTTCTGTGAGAGATATTATGGGTCTATGGATAATTCGATTAGAACAAATTTGTTCGGGTTATTGCTGGGATGTTTGAGTGATTCTATATTGAGATGGTAGGTTGAAGCGTCTGTTTGCTAGGAGAACTTATCGCTGGTATTTAAAGAAAGTATGTTGTAGGATTCTTAAGTGTTTCTATTGATGGCGTTGTGGCTGTTGTCAGGGGCTTTAAGATTTGTTAATTCCTCTGCTTGTTAGCCTCGTAACATAATGTGGTTGATAATGGAATGATCTTATTGCCCGCTTGATAGCTGCAAGAGAAGGGGTAAGATTATTAGGAGAATTCTGGAGTTTTTCATGATTCCTCAACAAGTTTTAAGTCTACAATGAAAATGCTAGGGGAGGAGAGTTGTAACTAAAGAACTATGAAGCACAACAACAAGTAGCAGTAAGGAAAGAAATTGATAGGCTGACTGCTTGTGTAAATGAGATTCTAAATAAGAAGTTGCTTATTTGATGAAATAATTAGTTTTTATATATAGAGATTGAAAGTTAGTTCTACTACTAGCGCAGTTAATCTTGATGTCACGAATAGTTAAGTGATTAGTTACCAGTCTTTTTTTGATTGGTTCTACTGAGTTTAATTAGTTTAAATTAAGTAAATCGTATTATTAAGTGAAAATCCATCTCCAAAGGAGGCTCAATTAGAAAATAAGTTGAGAGATAGAGAGAGAGAGAATTATGTTGATTCAAGCATTTGTGTTAATAAATAATAATTTCCCTCAGTTGAAGCACATTTAAACAACTTAAGGTAAGCTAAATATTTAAATGGTTTCATCAACTAATAATAAATTTGAGGGCAAATTAAGGATTAACAAAATGTTCTTAAATTTTGATTATTAATTGCTTTGAAGCAAGAAAGAGAGAGATAATTGATAAATTTGAACTGATTCATTTCAATTCATTCTTTTTCAAGAAAATAACATTTGAAATCAAATTGAATCTTGAGTTGGTAGCTCTTTGAATCCACAAGCATTCAATAAGTTCTTAATTTAGCAAGACAAGAAAGCATTATTTTAAGTTTTTCATGTATTTTCATTTGATATTTGCAGTTACAATTTGAATTTAAATTTATTTGTTTTTTTTTATGTTTGAAATTTAATTTTATTTTGCTCATATTGGCATATATTTTTCTTTCTAAAATCATTTTCAGCTATCAATTGATATAAATTCTATTCTTTTCATTGAAATATTGATAATATTGATAGGTTTGAATACTAGAGAAATGCTCAATCGATGCAGGAAAGGATTCCAAAAAACATCGAGAACATTTTTAGTCATCTAGATTCATTCCAATAAAATTCATTTCTCTTCTACTTTGGTTAGGCCACGCTAAGGAAGATCATCTCGCTTTGTTCAATTATAGGAGCATAGATTTGAAGGATATTTTGAACGATTGATAGGTTGTAGAGTTAAAAATTATTTTTTGGGGGATATGCATTTTGAATTGTTAATTCGATCACTTAATGCGAGGAAGTAAAGTATTTTTTATCCTATCGATCGTTCTCCATCCTATCAGTGCTCCTGTTGAACAGATGATCAGAAGCTGCTGTTTGTTGTTTCTGGGAGGTATCTGGCTAACATTAGAGACGTGCATGTGCCTTCAGGAGGTTTTGGAGTATTTATTCTGAGAAAATGCTGGAGATGGAAATATCAAGGAATAGGAATCGAATTCTGGTAAAGGTAAAGGTATTATTCAGATGATTTATCCAGCAGCTTAGCGAACACTTATAAGGCTAATCTATTGCTGATACATCGAATTGTACATCTTTGTTAATAAAAAAGTATCTCCATGATTGTCTTCGAAGAAAAACTTGATTCCACTATTTATTTCCATTTCCTTTGTGCATTTTATTCAGTTTAGACTCCAAAAAGTTGATTTGTTTTTAACTCCTTAAGGATAATAAAAAATAATATCTTTCTCTCTGTTGATTTCTTCTTCCCTCCAAGAATTTGTAATTTAAATAGTAATTCAAACTGCTTGAGGAGTCAGAGGAGAAAAAATTTGATTATTAAGAGATTATTAGTTATTTTTTCTTAGGATTCAACAATTACTTGTTTGTTCTTGAAAATCTATTTTATTGAGCATAAACTTTTTAAATTTTTAGCATAAAAAACCTGAATTGGTGTTGATTTAGTTATGTGTTTTGGGGTTGGGGTTGGGGTTGGGGTTGGGGTTGGGGTTGGGGTTGGGGTTGGGGTTGGGGTTGGGGTAGGGGTTGGGGTAGGGGTTGGGGTTGGGAGAGGGGTAGAGGACGC
>Ga0302271_10000544_pt1 | contig 37005 bp, 17 predicted proteins | sample III_Bog_N1_1_FD_198767 | JGI IMG/M metagenome (GOLD analysis project Ga0302271, IMG submission 198767) | Peat permafrost microbial communities from Stordalen Mire near Abisko, Sweden - III_Bog_N1_1 | ecosystem: Environmental > Terrestrial > Soil > Wetlands > Peat | place: Sweden: Abisko... | reverse complement strand
AGTCTAATATGAAACTTAGCTATTTAATATCCTTTAATAAAAAGCAGCTCACTTACTTTTGTTGACTGCTTGTACTCTTGCTCCGAAAAGATATCGTTGAACGACATTTGCCCTATTTTGCCGCTTTTATTTCAAAGATAATTGAATGATTGTTTTTTTTATTAAAATCAGGTAAAAACATCAATATTTATGTGAGCTACTACTCTTCTTAACTCTCAACTCTTTGGGAAACTGTTCTGTAGAGGCTCCTTTAATTTTAAAACTTTTTTTTCTTCAGTTTCTGCTCTTCCAATGTATTTTTTTCCCCCATTCTCACAAGGGTCATAGTGTACCTTGAATTAGTTCAACAATTAAGAATAATTCCTCCCTCTCATGAACTTTTCATATTTAGTTTGTTATTTATTTTGACGAATACTTTGCTCTTCACCTTTTCACTCAAGGAAAGTGATTTTCTATTTTTAATTGCTATCCTGATTATCAAAAAGCAAATAAAGAATTAGGTAAAATCAAAACTCTTTTCCTAAATAACTTTTTTTGTGAGCTTCATTTAAACCCAAAACACTCTAATTTCGGGCAAGCATTAACGGTTTAAACTTAATACTTCCATAACTCACTGAATAAGCTTTAAGAATTCCTCTCTTGTAGTTGATCTTTTCTCAACAAGAGTAAGTTTAAAAAAATAATAGTTTTCTTATCTAAAATTAAATAGAATAATTAACCATGAAGCGTTACCCTAATTTAGAAAGAATTATGACAAAAAATAATTGTTTTTTTTAATATTGTTGTCATTTTCTTCGCAAACTTGAGCCCCAAAAATTAATAATTATAAATTAATTAACAAAAACTAAAATCACTTCTTGAACTTCCGCAAATGGAAAACTAAAAAAAGCTCCGAGTACTATGCCTCCATGGATTCTTAACTAACAGTACAATTATGAAGATGCAAATGCGTGATTGGATCCGCTAATTTAATAAACTTGCTGAGTTTGAGTTTATTAACGGACCATATGAGCGTTCCGAAGCTGAAGTAATCGATCCTCGTATTAAGAAAATAGCCTAATCCGGTGATAGTTCCTATTCTTGGATCTCTTTAGGTTCTTCCCAATATGAAACTGATGCCTTCACTGATTTAAAGTACATTATGGATATTTTAGACAATCAAGGCCCTTATGATGGGATAATAGGATTCTCCTAAGGAGGTGCTATGGTAAATACTTTACTGTAGTTCTTGCAAGAAAAGAAGATTGCATTAAAACACGAAATTAAATTTGGAATCATCATCAATGCTCCGTTTACATTCTTCCCTACATGTCAAATATCAATTCCTTCAATTCACTTTAAGAGTAAAGAAGATGAATTCTATGATAGATAAATGGTGCTCACAACTTTCTACAAGAATCCAGTTGTAATAGAGCACTCTTTTGGACATAAAATACCTCCCTTGACACCGAAAGATGCAACACTTATTTTGGCATTGCTTTCCAAAATCAAGCCAACTTTCAGTTCAGTGAATGCCTAGAATAAAAATGGAGAAAGCACATCTGAACTGAAACAAAATTAAGAATCTCAACTTGTTCGTACTTCTTCTTCTTCTTTTAGTAATTCACATAAATCATTCACAAAAGACGTCACCCAATCGCAATCAATGAATTCAATTTCCTAAAAATCAGCTGGAAAGTTATCACAATAAACTCCCAAATTATGAGTGATTTTTCAGTAAGATTAAAAGGCATTTTGATTAAAAACCTTTTATGTATTGCCTTCTATGAACCATGATACCCAAATCTTCAAAAATACGAAAAATAACAAACAAATAAACTACATTCAAATAGTTTCATGATATTAAGATAAAAAATGATCTTTCATAGACAATAGTATCATACAAAATATATCAACTATCGCAATAAAGATTAATATGTGTATTAACGATTTCCTTCGCCCAACAAAAATGGAACTATCTTTTTTTAAAACGAATACATGTTACCTCCTTTATTTAAACAATCTAATAACTCATTTCAGAATACAATTGACCACAAAAAAATAACAAAATAAATAATTTCTTTATTTATTTTTTCACTCAGCACTTTTCTGCTTTACTCCCTTATTGTCTCGAATCCATAGAAAGCATTCTAGAACACCTTCTCCGGATATCCCTGTGATTGTTTTAGTTGAGAGAGGGTTTTTTTGTGTCTTTTTAAAGTAATTAATATCTAATTCCTTGACAAGATCATCTTTCTCTATGATGTCTTGCTCATCTTATTTGTTGAAAGCAAACATTACAGGCTTTTTATCCTTGACAATTCTATCATTCATGAGATCTTTAATTGCTTTTTTAGCTATTCCGACTCGATTGAAATCACTTGAGTCTATCACAAACATAATTCCATCAGTAACATCATAGAATGTTCTCCAATTATCCCTCGCCCTTCCAACTCCAGAGCAGTCATAGACTAATATTGGAGCATTCACACCATTCAGAGTCAAGTAAGATATTTCAAATCCAGCTGTAGGAAAGACTTCTGTTTTTGCACTGGAGATTTGTCTAAGCATTGTAGTTTTGCCACTTCCATCGAGGCCGATGATCAGCACACTAAATGAAATCTTTTTCTCCGCCATATTTTATTGTTATGAGAATCCTTAAATTTGAAAGTTTTTATTGAATTGACAGCTTGAAGAATAATATGTTTGCTTATTTTTTTCAAATAATTCAGCAGAATATTATCAAACTGTTTAAATGAAATTAACAAAAAAAAGAAATAGAAAGAAAGATGTTTACCCTAATCAATCAAGCATATCTTCAAAGATTTGAAATTGCTCAGATTTAATAGACATAAACAAACTTACAAGTAATTATCCTTGAATACGATTGATGCTTTTTTTGTGAATCATTTTCACAAAATTAATCTTAATGAAAAGAAATAATATTTTTCTTTCGTATTGTGAACTCATTTCATTGCATTCGATGAATTATCTTAACTAAATACAGAAAACCCACCTTCAAATATGAATGTTGATAAAAAGAGAAGCTAACAAAAAGTAGTTAAGTTGTTATTTTGAGCGAAATCTTCCTGTACAAGACATTTATGATTGCAATATTAACTGGAGACGAACAAAAAATAGATTAATTACAGTGGTCTCTGTATTTATCATCTAATAAATTTTCTATTTTTCCTCTCAACTTAAGATTCCTTTTTGTTTGAGGAAGCTCTAAACGAATTTTGAGAAGAATGCAGCTAGTTCCTCATTGCTGCATCGGGTACCTAGACTCAATATTTTGGAACCAGTGTTCAAGTCAAAGTCCATATAAACGATATCTCCTGTTGTAATCTAAAAAAGATAAAAAGCAAATTAACCCTTTATTGTTATAGTTAAAAAGCAAGTATTTTTGTTACATGCTTAGAGTAAAGGTAGAACTTAAGAGTTTGGTCTTCTTCTCCTTGAGCAGCACTGTAGATTCTATTCTCCTTGAAAAGTTATTCCACAAATTGTTCAGTGATTTAGATCCCAGGATTAGTTAATCTTGTAATGGTAGCCCTTACAAAGTCCAAACAATCAAAAGGATTATAAAAATGAAAATAAGAACAAAATATTAAGAATCTTTGTTCTTTCTGTTTAAATACCCTTCATTTAAAACATTCCAAGCAGGTTCGTAATCATCAGGGTCAATTGAAAAATTAGCAGTGAGATCAGTAACTTTTATCTCAGTTAATTGAGGTGTACCAAAATTATCATCATCCAAATCAAGTAGATCAACTGGTTTGACCTCTTGTTGAGGGATTTATGGTTGGAGATCATCTTCAAGTTTCCCTGAATCAATCTACTATTATGGATTATTATTTGGAGTAGTTGGTTCTTGTAATTCAGCTTGATCTTCTGCTTGCTTCTTTTCATCTTTTTATTCCTCAGATTATTCTTTGTTTCTAATTTAAAAATAAGTTTTTATCTAAATTCTCATTTCTTGACTTTGAAAAAATAGTTAATTCAAGATTTTACCTTTGCAGAGAGAAATACGAAAATGGTTTAAGGAATTTATCTTAAGATTTCTTGTAAATCACTGCCAAAGTGTTAAACGCAAAGTTAGCTTGCTCATCAGCTTCCTCACGCTCCTCACTAAACTTCTCAATATCGTGAGAATGTGAGTTCAACATTAGATTCTTGAAGGATTCAATGTCATCTTGCATAGCACGATAGAAAAAAGCTGCTCTGTCTTTGAGATCAACGTCTTCATCTTTACCCATGAAACTCTAGAAAGCTTAACCAAGAATTAGTCTCATTTCATCAGGGGAGCGAAGGAACATCTTAATGCATGTAACTAGATACTAAAGAATCAATTATATTTGTATTAGTTTTTTGTGAGAATAAAAATACGCAATTAATTTTTATACAGTTTATTTGACATCTCTTTGTTCTTCTGCCTCATTTGCCACAATAGATTGCAGTAGATAAGGTGAATCGGTAATTTGATTGCTGTATTAGCCCAATATCCAAAGCAACGAACACTTGTTTTTAAAATAAAATATTAGAAATTTCAAACAATAGGATCTAAAAAAAACTAAAATACCTTTGCTTCTGGATCAGTAGCGAATTCTACACATTCTGGGATACACTCGACAATCTCCTTAAAAACAAGAGGATGCTTCTTCAGGATGACTAATTCCAAACAAATAATTAAGATCTTTCAGGATTAATCTAAAAACTTTGTAAATTAAGTTTATTTACTAAATTAGTCATTCTTTTATTTGTTTACGTTGGAATGCCACAAGTGTATTGTTGGTGATGTACTCTCTCTTCATATTGATGAAATTAGAGAGTTACTTAATCAATGGAGTGGCCATTTCCTTGATTCTGCAGGCTATTTTACCAAGAGTTTTTATGGATTCCTTTGCAAGTTCGGTGTCAACATCGGTGACATACTCTCCAAGCTCGTTCATGATGTCTCCAATGTTACTCTCGTTAGCAAGATTGGAGATAATATCTAATTTGACATTTTTTATGTAAGTTGGCTCATCTGCCTTACAGTAGAACTGCTTGAATTCATCTCGAAAGAATTCACTTCCACCTCTACAAACCAACAAAGAAGGTTATTTTTATTGTTTTTGTAGTAAAATTGTAGCTCACTTAGAAGTGATGATGCTAATGTGAGAGAGAACTGAGAAAGTTATTTCAAAGCAGCCAGTAGTTTCTGTAGATGACATGAGTGTAATCAAAGGTGCTGGCAAGGATAAAATTAGAATTATTAGTCAAAAATTAGCAATACAAACAATTTATTTTCATCTTTGAATCTTAAAGATTTTTTGTATTACTTTTGACTCTTTTGAATACAGAAGCATAGATCTTAGGGTAGTTGAGAGTGAAATTCATGAACACTTTGATCGTAGCAAGGACCACTGAGATGCATGATTGTTTTAATCGCTCATCAAGCATGTTCTTTTAGTTTTAAAAAAATACAATTCATCAGTATTCAAAGTTATTTTTATTAATAAATAAATTCGCTCACCATAATGTCAAACATTTCTGATTCATCTTTAGGCGTATATTTAGCCACTAGCTGCAAGACAATAGTCTATCCCCAATTCGAAAAATTCTTCAAGGAATTCAATAAATGGATTATCATTTATCGGAATGTTTTGATCCCACCTTCATCGGCTAAGATCTCATTCAAAGCGGAGATTGCATTTTGAACAACCAAAGGATCAGGATCCTTAATCATCTTATACAGATTGTCAATCATATCCTTATCTTTTTACAAAAAATAATTCATTTTCTTTGAGTTTGTTGGAAGTTAAATGATGCTAAAATTATCAAACGTTTTGCCTTTTTTGTTTGTTAAATAAAAAGGATTATCCATTTTTTTTTTACTTTTGATGGCTTCTTGATTCATGTAGAAGACTTTAACGCATCCCATGATAGCTGTTTTTCTCACGTAAGGATCGATATCTTAAAGAGCCTTGGTAATAGCAGGTAGGATGTATTCTTAAGCTCCAGTGAAACGAAGACTACAAAGTGATCTCAATGCTAACCCTTTAACTTTAGGATTTTTATCCAAGCAATCTTTGATGAACGTGTTGATTGCCATTAACGCAGTATCTTGATTCTACTCTGCATAATTCGTCAGATACAAATAAATCATCTTCTTTTAAATCAAATCGCTGGTTTGTGACATGATCACCATCTGATCAAATAACTTTGAGACATCGATGCCTATTTCATACATATCAAAATATTCTAAATTCTTCCTTTCAAAAGACAAAATATTTACCAAGAGTCATGTATGCAATAACTTTCTTCACAAGATCTCTTTTTTTCTTTTCGTCACGCTCAAACATGTGCTTCTTCATGACCCTAGATTATATTTGCCATAAATCAATTTCAAGATTAAAGTTTTATTCTCTGGAGATGTTGATTACTCTCTCAACTCATCGACTTCTCCTCTCTTAACCTGCTCAAAATACTATGCAGGTTTTTTAGAGCTAGCTCCTCCTGTCGGTGTGGAAGACGAAGAACTTCCTTTAGAAGTAGCTTCGTTAGACTTATTGTTTGCAGAAAAGTTAGTGCGTCCAAACATATCTTGAGTTTCGTGTATTTTTTTCAATGCTATTTTTCAATTTCTTTTATTGCCCAAAAATTAGTTAATCTTGAGAAAGATCTTTCATCTAAATCTAATAAGGAGAAAGCCAATGTTTTTAAATAGTAATAAATAAGAAATTAAGGGATAAATTAATCCACAAAACATACAAAAAGAACCAAACACTTGCTCAGATTTTAGAAAAACTAGAATGACAATAAGCAAGAGTATTCTCAAACTTATTTACAAAGGACAAGGAAATCTTAAAGCAAAAAGACACTGTTCTAAAAGGAGATTGTCTCTAAAAAAATTTAATTAATGTTAAATAAGATGATTTTTTGTTAAAAATAGTCAATTAACGAAGAAATACAATATTAATTGAATTCAAGCAGTTTAAGGTGAAATTGTAGTTATTTTGGTGATTGGCGTGAATTCCTATTCTCTATCTGTTTTGATCCGCAATAGTGTTATGAGTACAATCAGCATGAAGAATATTAAAGATCCTGTGAGATAAAGTCTTTCAGCTATCTTATCTTTCATTGTATTTTTAACTTCAATAGTTGGCTCGTAATTTCCTTGATTTTCGATTGCTTTTAAGTAAGGATCTTCTTGGTCTCTGACAGTTATCTTTGGAGAATTAGTGGAGGCTTCTGAGAAATCATAAATAGCAGCTTTTGATTGATTAAAGCAGCCTCCTGTGATAGCATTAATCTGTTTAGAATCACTATCGAACTATGAAATTAAGCAAAGTTCTTTGAGAGCATATTCTGCAACACATGTATCCTTTGCAACAGTTACATGTTTTGCAAGGCTTGAGTGTGTTTCACTGCCTTAATTGTCAAATATTTTGTGATGAGGCACTCCTTTATTTTATTCACACATCTTCTCGCAATTTTCATTGGTATCTCCACACAAATTCATTTTTCTCATTTCCTCAAAACTAAGAGTTAATTTTTCTGTTAGACTCACCGCTATTGCATTTGAATTGCTTTCACACGTAGCAAAACCTGAAGGAACTTTAAGGGCTTAATTATCTGAAGTCACTTGCAAGCACAATTATTCTTTATTTGTTTTTCTGCTGATGCTATTCTTAAGCGAAAAATATTTTTCAGGAAGATCCAGATCAATTTAGAAGTGTGAGCCAAGTAAATTGGAAAACTAAGAAGAGCTTCCAGTATTCGTAGATTCAGCTAGAACTTTGAATACATTTTGTGTATTAATTATTGATGTTTTGATGTGTGAATCAGAAGATATTTCTCTTGAAACAGTTATTTTCACATCTGCTGATTCCATGAGTGACTACTTTTGCTCATAAAGCCACTTGGTGTTCGCTTAGATAAGTTCAGTTTTTTAAACATCTTCTTAAGATGAGCCTGGAATGATTGTTATGACTACTGCTGAGATCACACAAAGAAGACCAACAAAAAATCCTACATAGAAGATAGTTTAGAAAATCCTTCCTGAAGAGTTAATCCTAAAGGGATCAGAAGATACAAGAACCGATGCTAGACCTGTTGTAGCTCCTATCGAATTAGTCTTGGAGTTTTACGAGATTTCTCTTGGTTAGCCTCCAATTTAGGAAATATACAAAGATGAAGAGCTCATTATTTTTTCTAATTTTTCCTTTGTTTTTGTTTGATGGATTTTTCTGCTGCTGCTGTTAAATTTCCCAAAAGCGATTTTTCATACTAAACTATAAATTTCCTCCCCTTTGTCTTTCCATTTATATTTTTTTAAATTTACTCTCAAAAAAATAATGTTTTTTAAGCAAAGAAACAAACAAGTTATCGTGGGAGCTTAAAGGAGTAGATAATATCAACTTTTTATCATTAAAGAAGTTTATTTAAATGAACATTTTTCCTTTAAGACACAAAACGAGAGAAGGGAAAGAGAGGAATGGAGGATGGAAGGTTATTTGGCTTTTGATTTGATTTTTCTTATATGTAAATGATTGAATTTAATTAACAAATCAGAATTTCTAAGAAATATCAACCTTCACAATGCTGTATCTACAAAGAATAGATTCTTTTATTAGATTAAGGAAACAAAATTAATAACTAATTCGTGTTGATAGGAATCATTCGAATTAGATATAATTTCTCGAATTTAACTTGAAAAGAGAAAGCAAAAGATAATTGAATTATTAGGATTTTCAAATAGAAAGATCAAAGTATTTTTGTATGGTTATCCATGTAGAGCTTATGACTGAAGGAAGAGAAAAAGAGTTCTTTTGTTAACTCGCTTTCTGGTTATTTAAACACCTAACAAGCATAAATTAGAATCTAAAATACCAATAAATATGGGTTTTACCTTGAAGAGAGAATAAAATTGAATTGTAAAAATATCAAAGAAATTGCAAGAAAGATCTGATAATTGAATTTCGAGTGATAGAAAGAATCTTTTCGATCAAAGGACATCTTAACTATCATGCCATTATCACTAAATAAATGGAAATGTTGAGATGAAACATAAGAAAAGAAAAATGCAATTCATGCACTGAATTTTGGTTTATATTTTGTTAGAAAAATCCTATTAAACGGAGGCTATTGGATCTTTTTAACAGCAATAGACAGAGAAATTTTGAGATTAGATAGTTATCTCGGGAGTAATAAAGATATAGTCCGTAATCAAAATAGCATTGACTTCTATCCATAGAACAACTAGGTACGTGGATATATTGCCAGGAGAATTGATTTAATCAGAAGGGCTCGTATTAAATACTGCAATGGACGTTTGTATTTTAAGATGATTTATGTAATAATTCATTAAAGAAAGATTGCTAAAGACACAATTAATTCCAAATAGACAAAAATGGTTACAGGAACTCTCGTTGTTAAACCGAAGTCTGCATAACTCTCTTATGACACAGAGGCATTTGGTAAAATGGTAAGCTGTTGTTGCCTGGTTATTGGAGTTATGAATATTGGTCAGTTGGGTTTCATTTATGATATTTCAACATTTTAACTTTGATTTTTGTTGCTTAAGGACCCTTTCATTACTGTGATGATTGGCAGTCAGAAATTCAGTTCAGGTGTTGCTAAGGACGCTGGAAAAACACCAACATGGTGTGATTAGTTCACATTCAAAATCTTAAATGATCAACTACTGACTTTCACTATTTTTGACTATGATTCTGCTTCAAGCAATGATTACATTGGTAACCTTTCATTGATGTCAGTTGCTAGTTATTTTTATCATTTCATTTTTTCTTTTAAAGCTGAAGGATCTGTCAGCATTGCAAATGCTTTTGCAGGAGGCAAAAAGGTGGAATATGCTAACTGTGTTCACAAAGGTAAAAGTGCTGGATAAGCTGTCTTTGAGCTAGAATTCTTCCCTGATGGTTAAGCTCCTTAAGGGTATCCTCCACAATAAGGTTATCCCCCTCAACAAGGTTATCCCCCTCAACAAGGTTATCCCCCTCAACAAGGTTATCCCCCTCAACAAGGTTATCCTCCTCAACAAGGTTATCCCCCTCAACAAGGTTATCCCCCTCAACAAGGTTATCCCCCTCAACAAGGTTACCCTCCTCAAGGATATCCTCCTCAACAAGGTTACCCTCCTTAAGGCTACCCCCCACAATAAGGTTATCCTCCTCAAGGTTTCCCTTAACAACCTCAAGGCATCTAATTTGAAGGTCATACTTTACCAAGAATTACCTTCTAGTCTGGTTGTGATAAATGTCATGGTACTGGATTCAGTAACAAGAATGGACGTCGTCTTCCTTGCAAAAAGTGTTATAAGCATGCTGGATTTTGCAAAAAATGCTGTGGAACGAAATACGATTTCAAGAAGGGCAAGCCTTGCCACTGCTGAAAAACACTAATTGTTTAATTGAATTCATGTTTTTTATTTTTGTAAGGGCCAATTTGAAAAAATATTTGGAAGAATTCTCAGTATCATTCCCAGATTCTTTAATACTTCAATAGTTTGCCAACTTAAAAAACTTGAAATTAAAACTTGAAATTTGATAAAAATTACATTTGATATTAAAATTGACAAAAGAAAATAAATAACTAAAGGTTAAAGGTAAGCTTGTTGTCAAGCCTAAATTGGCTTTGTACAGAGACATTCGGGAAAATGACAACATTAATTACAATAAGCCTGCTTCTAAGTTTTTTTCAAGGATGATTTCCATTTTCATAAGATCCGTTCGCTATCTTAAACACATTGGAAGGCAAAAGAAAACCATAACAGTAGCTAATGATGTTGGAAAGACACCGACATATATTGATGTATTTAACCTCACTATTCTGACACAGGAAAGCATGAAATTTTAACTCTACGATGTTGGACAATTTTTCCAAAAATATTATTATTGCCTACTTTCCCTTCCCTAATAAGCTTATTCCATTTATTAATTATTTACTCCTTAGCAAAAATATCTTCATTAACAACAACAATATTTATTTAGCTTAATATCCTCCCCAACAAATGTTTGCTCCTAATTAAGGATATCCTCCCTAATAATGATTTCTTCCACCCAATCATTTTTCATGAATCTATTCTAAAGTTATTATTTTGCCGTTCTCATAATTGAAAAGATAAATAATCAACTCTTGTTTAATAATCCACCAAAATATATTGTAAATCTAATGGTAAATCCATATCTTTTAAAGATTTAGTACCAGTTTAACCTTAAAAAACAAAAAAAAACAAAAAAAATATATGAGATATTTCAAGATCCATTACTAAATGATTATTAATAATAATAATATCATTTAGTTTTCATGGCCTTGAAAAAGTAATTTCATTCAATTTAGTGATTTAATAAGGTAAAATTGAAGATCTTAATCTATTATTTTGCTTTGAAACATAAGAATTTTTGAGGAAAATTAAACAATATTTTAATTTTATCTGTTTAAGCTTATTCTTTTGTTAAGTTAAATATATATTTACATCAAAATGGGAATTAAGAAATCAAAATAATTTTAGATAGTTATCGCTTGAAAAATAAGTGTAAATTTACAAAGAATCAAACTTTTATTTTGCTAAAAGAAAAGAGAATCCTAAATAATTAATTCATTAATAGTCTATGGGCTTTTTTAATTTTAAAAATTGGACTTAAATGGAAAAATATTTATTTATCAACCACAAGAAAATGGTTGCAGCTGCATCTTTAGAATAATACAGCTTGTTTAAATAATGAATATTTTGTTTTATTTGTATTTTTTTTGCAAAGAATCTAAGTGCAATTGTTGAATATTGAGCCCTTGATTTTTTCAACCAGTTCTTTCATGAAATTACAAAATTATTGTAGAAGATTTTTGACATAATTTTGAGAAAAGACAATATCATTTTGAACACATCAATGAGGATCTAGTAATTTTAAAAAATTTAATTCCTTTCTCTCTATTCTCTACCTTTATTCTCCGAGGACAAAATTATAAACCAAAAATCTTGTAAAGCTAGAAACATTCTTAGATTTTATTTAAAAACTGTTTCTCTTTTTTACAATAATCAAGTGAAAAAAGATCTACCTTTTTAGCCAAGCCATTCCTTTGCTTTTAAGTTTGTTAGATAAGTGAATGACTACTTAAAGGTTTATCTAAACTTAAATTTTTGATTCATTAAACTATTTCGAACAATAATTGACACTCTATTTATCAACAAATAACTCATTTTGTTTTCAAAAAGCAAAATTAATAATTTTTTAGTTTATTTTTTCTTTCACGAAATTGTTATTTGTTTTTAAAATAATATCCTGTTCTTAATCTTGCAATCCTATTCTTGATTCTGTCATAAAAACAAATAGCGTTGTGAAAAAGAGACGCCATCGAGCACCTTGAATAAAATTAAAAGAGTATTTGTCTGTCTTTAAAACGATCGAATCTGAGACTGAACATAAAAATATTTTAACAAAAAATAAAAAAAATACATAAATAAAAAAAAGAGCAAGACTAAAAAAATGAGTAGAGGAACACTTATTGTGAGACCTAAATCTGCTACACTAGCAAGAAGAACTAATGTTGTTGGGAAAATGGTAATTTTGTCATTCACATTTTAAAAGGAAACAAAAATGAATAATGTCTTCATTTTTAAACTTAATTTTCAACAAAAACTTTTCGTTTTAGGACCCTTATGTGAATCTTACAATTGGCGGCTAGACTCAAAAAACAGGTGTTGCTAATAATGCTGGAAAGACACCAACTTGGAATGATGAGTTCCGTTTTACCATTAGTGGAGAATCTTTGATGAATTTCTAAATCTTCGACAGAGATCGCTTATCTAAAGACGATTTAATTTGTATTTTTTTACAGTTCTTAAAGTTTGATTGATGAGTAAAATATTTGAAAATGATCATTTTTTATTATTTCTTTTAGGTGAAGGTTCATTTTAGCTTTAGTAAGTGTTTTTCTAAAGAAATAGAACAGAATAAATACCTTGCACCTTTAAGGGAAAAAACATAGGAGTCCTTGTTGTTGAATTTGATTTTCTTCCCTTGAATATCAATCAGAATGGACCAGGTTTCCCTGGGTAAGGCTTCCCAGGGTAAGGTTTCCCAGGGCATGGATAAGGTTTCCCAGGACAAGGATAAGGTTTCCCAGGACAAGGATAAGGTTTCCCAGGACAAGGAGGTTTCAACAATAATGGTTTTAGATGAAATTATGATGCAATTTGTTGATAATAAATAAAATGATTAAAGTATTATTTAGCTTTATGTTTTGATATCTAATCTTAGATACGAAATAATTGACTTTTTTATCTTTATTTTGGCTGATTGTGTAAGGGGTGCTTAATTGTTTAAATTTTCTGTTTGAGTTTTTTGATTGGCGTGGAAATCAATTCTCCGCAAAAACTTAGAATCTTTCTTACTACTTATTAATTGCAAGAGTTTTTCCTTTATTCTATTATCTCTAAGGATAATTGTTTTTTACTTTTGTTTTTTTACAAAGCTAAAAAGAAATAGATCTAGAAGGAAATTTATTAATTTGAAATCAATATTATTGTTGTGTTTTTAAATCTCCACATATTCACACAAATTCGACTAAAATTAAAGATAAAAGACTGATTCAGCTCATATTTCAAGACCTTTTCACTCTCTGTCAGCATTCACATCAAATTGAAAAATCAAAAAAAAAAAATAAGATCAGAGAATCTCCTAAAAACAAAACAAATTTCTAAGAATGGCTGAACTCCAAGTTGTAACTAAGAAAGCAGGTGACGGCAAAGTCTACCCCTAGAAGGGACAAAAGGTGACTGTGCACTATGTTGGCACATTCCCTGATGGCAAGAAATTCGATTCATCAAGAGACAGAAAAGAGCCTTTTGTATTCACAATTGGTGCTGGCTAAGTCATCAAGGGATGGGATGAAGGTGTTGCACGCATGAGCATTGGAGAAGTCGCTGTTATCACTTGCCCATACTAGTATGCTTATGGTGAGAAAGGCTATCCTGGTGTCATCCCTCCAAAGGCTACTCTTGTCTTTGAAGTTGAGCTCCTTAAAGTTAACTGAAGATTATCATTAAGTTGTTGCATATTTTCATGTTTTAAGAGTGATCTTTGATAAATTGCATTCATTGTCTCAGTGTATCATCAAAGCATAGCAAAAAAAGAAAAAAAATATCAAATGAAAAATATGAAAATTCGATAACTCAAAATGAAAGAAAAGATGAGCTAGTACAAAAACAAAATAGTACACAAAGATAAGAGGGAAGAAGAGAGGGAAATAATTTTTATTAAAAACAGGAGATAAGACAAATAAAACAAAGTTATTATTATTATTAAATCAATTTAAAAATTCAAACACATTCTCCGTTCTATTTTTATCTTATCAAATTAGGAAAAAACTTGACGCCACAGACTAATGTCATTTCTAAAAATAGTAAATAACTAGAAGAGAAAGTGCATTTTATCGTATCAACATGTTTATCATAAAAAAGATGAGTCATTTTTTAAAATAATTTTATAGACATTTAAAACTATTTTGTTGTTGTTGAAGCTTTTAATCTATTTTAGCAAAAGTGAATAACAAAACAAAAAAATATTATCAAGCAAACAAACAAATAAAAAATAACTTTTTTTCAGCAAACTTCTTTATTTTCTTCTGATGTAGTTGCATGCTTAGATTCTTCTTAAGATTCCTTGAGAAGATGAGTATTGTCTAAGTTTTATTAGTCTTTTACTTATTGAGATAGTCCATCTTGCTATTTAGTTTGATCTTCAAGCGTTTAAGTTGTTATTTCTTGAGTAAAAAGAGGTATTGTCTTAGAACCTTCGATAGCTGAAGAATCTATGTGGGTTATCTCATTTTAGACATCAGATTCCTCATGAATAACATTAACTTCTACTCTTTTTTATTAAGTTTCATTTAATTATTGCTATTCAAGTATTTCCTCCTCTTTTTTGTTTTCTTCTTTGATGTCATTTTCCTCTTTTCTTGAGATATCTTCGCTTTGAAGGTCGTTAATCTCATTCAAATTCCTTTAGTCCCCTTAATTCTCGTCTTCTTCTTCTGGCTTAATAACCTCATTTTAACTTATTTCTTATCCATGTGATACCTCAACTTTATTGATATCTTATTCGTTTTCTTATTAACTCTTTGCTAGTTCTTCTTCTTCCTTCTCCATGTTTTAATATTACTCAGCATTAAATTACTTCATTTCATCTTTGATTTCCATTTCTTGATCTTATTATCCTTGGTTCATAGTTTCTTGATGATTTTCATTAAGAGTGAGCTATTCTTCTTAATCATTTTCAATATCAACTTTTGTGTTATTTTCACTTGATTTATCCTCCTCTTCTTCTTTATTCTCCTTAATTTACCCTATTTACTACTACTACACCTTTCTTTCCTTTTCAACCTCTAGCTTTCTCTTTATTTCTGCTTCTTCCTCAGCACTCGAATATCTACGTGAAATCTTGAAATGTTCTGAAAGCCTTCTCTGCGCAAGAGAAGAATCAAACTCATACGATTAACTCCTCATTTTATTAAAATTATTATTCTTTGCATTGTTTAACAACCCTGCTTATGCTGCAGCTTCCAGCATAGTTTAAAGCGGTAGTGCACCCTGCTGAGATTATTAAAATGTTGACTATTACTGTTATTATAAGTTCTCCAAAGACTTTTGTTGCAATTAAAGCAGCGCATATTAAAAAAATGTTGATTTGTCATTCATTTATTGTGTCTGTTAAGCTCCTTGCGACAACAAATTTTACAGCATTGTCAAAGTTTAAGGTATTTACAGACCATTCGGATTATTGTTATTGCTAGAATTTGAGTTGTTGTTATTGTGAAGAGCAGTTTTTTATGTAGTCAGAAGATTACTCATTTATTATGTATTAGGTAGGAATTATTAAGTTTATTTATGGCTGCTATTGTTGGATTTATTTTTATTTTAACTACTGTAAGGTGCGTGATTAGTAAGCTTTTCACTATTAATATTCCCTCCGGATTGTTTGTTATTAGTGGAGTTATTGATGATTTAATTGATCGTGATAGATTGAATAAGCTTAGGTAAATCTATTTTGCTGGAGACTTCATCTTTTAAGTAAATTCTATTCATTTCCACTTCAAAAAGAAAAAGAAAATCAATAAAACAGCTATTACAAACATATCTATTCTAAAGAAATAATCATTTTACTTGGTGCAAAGCTAGAGTGATGTAAAACTAACTTGTCCTTGGATCTTTCAACATGAGTTATGCAATCATTCTTGGATCGAATATTCGGGTAATTATAGATTGTTCCGTTTTTCACAATCCCACTAGTTAAATTACTATTTTATGATTCTATTGGTGTCTCCTCTCCTTTATTTTATTTTCTACCTTCCTTCTTTAGTTTTTTCCTAAAAAACACATCTATGTCATGCAAACTCAGTTTTTTAAACTTATTAAATTTTACCTCAATGGGAAACCATCTCCATCTACTGATATCTTGCTACTTGTACGCTTAAGAGAACCAGTAGAATCACCATAGATCCCAAGTTACTATTTCTTATCAAGTTAATTATCTCCTTCTCTTTGAATCTAAGTTTCATTTTAACTTCCTCCTTAAATATTGGAAGGATGTTAGTAAGTTATTTTGGTGTCACCAAATGGCTTTCAAAAAAAAGGAAAATATTAAAGATTTAGAGAAGGAATAGAACTAAAACTACTTACCTCTTATCCAAAATTATTAACTCCTGTAACAGCATCTAAGAAAATATCTAAAAGTCCTCCTTTCTGAAATTACATACAAATATGTTTTTTTCAAAAAAAAATAATCAAAAATAATTCCCAAAATTTACCAAAAAATCATCTGATTTGTCTTTTTTCTTGTCAGCTCCATTTTCCTTTTATTTTCCTGATTCTCCAGTCGCAGCAGACATTACTAAAGATGATTTTCTGTTTTTTGAATTTGCTGTCTTAATTCCTTGAGGAGTTGTTAGATTTCCATCTATCTGCTCTCCTCTTGATTTGATTGTAAGTGATTTTGGGAGCTTAAGAGATTTCCTAGCAAGTAAACCCTTTGAGAGGAGCATATTGTCATTGTATTTTTCATCTTAAAATTTCTATTTTTTTTAAAATAAAACAATATTAAAAGTGTTAAAGGATAATAATTTCATTTTTTTTTGTACATTAAACTAAAGAGAAAAAATTGAAATTAAGCTTAAACGATGTTTGGGTAGAAAGTGATTGATAAAAGAAGAGCGAAATAATCTGTTCAATGAGTATTACTGGCTTCTTATGAATTTTGTGAGTCTTGTATGAAGCGCCATTGTTCTTGTTGGATAGTTGGTCTATTACAATAAAGGAAAGAAGAAAATTAACGACAATACTATTTGTTGGAATCAGATCGGCAAGCCATATATTATTTAATGTGATTATGCAAAAAAAAATATGTGTAAAATGGTCTCTCTGTTTGTCAGCAATTTTGTGATATTTTTTGAAATATTAAATTTCTACCATCATTTTCGCTGAAGCTTCTGTTCGGATTGTTCTCACAGCTCTTAGGGCTCATACGAGGGCTTGATGAAACCTCCGCTGCATCTGACGCAGGATTAGATTTTTCTTCAGTCACTTGGCCATCTTAGTGTGCTGAGCCAGATGGAACCGAAATATTATTATGTTCTGAATAGGAATTCACTCGAGGCTTGGTTTAAAGCATTTAGAATTGCTGAAGAAGAGAATGAGCTTATGGCTATTTTGTTTTATCGCTCTTTTTCTTCTGTTTAGATTGCTTTAAAGCTACAGCTGTTGCTGCTCCAGCCCCTGTTCCTGCTGCTTTCCCTTATTTTGGTTTTGTTTCCTTTAAAAAAAGTGCAAAAAAGTTAAAACTGAGATGAGTCGTTTAAGTTAGGAGGGCTAAAATCATAGATAATGCTGAAATTACTCCTCTTGTATCTTGGATCTCATTATTGTAATAAGTATTGGGTGTCTTCTAGCGGTTGCTTTTACGAGTCTACTGATCTAAGAAGAGAGAGAGAGAAGTTAAACTAGAGTAAGAATATGGATACCTCAAACTAAACCGTTTAAAGTTTAAGATAAACACATAGATATTTAGAAAGTATAATCTAAATCGGATAGCTTACCAGTAGGACCTTAACCTTTAGATTCTTTATCAGACATTTTAGAACAAGTAATAAAGGAGAGGCACAGAAAATGATTGAATCCTGCTGTTTTTGCCTTTAAGCTTCTCTCTAATTGAAGAATTGATTCAGACTTCTCTGTTTTTGCTAGTTTTTTGTTTGGGCTTTTATTTTATCATCTCTCTCTCTCCTCTATCCCCCATTCTTCATGCGAAATTATCAAAGCCTTCTTCTTCTTTGCCTTCCATTCTACTCACAAGCTTTATCTTCAACAGCATTCAGGATACCTCCCACAAATGGTCAACTATTTGAATTTAAATGAGAGTATTTTTTACTTACTCAACTTCAACAAATTTATGAAAAATTTGAGAATTCAAAAATGAAAGATCAATAATATTTAGTTAATTATTTCAAGATATTTTTCATTTCTCAACAGCTTTTATTAACTTTCTTTAACTTATTAATTTGCTTAAAAGAATTTAAAAATATTTACTAAAAATTCCTAATGATAATATTGATGGGTAACATTTTTTTCTTGAAAGTATCATTTTTCTCTCGAATTTTCTTTAAACGCAAATACTTGTGATTTTTTACTTGCATAAAAACTCGAAACTCAACACTAAAGGAGAAAATTATTTCTATTTGTCTAAATTGAGTTAATGTTTTCCTAATAATATTCTCAATGTAAAACCAATCTTTTTGCCTTAGTCCATTTGTTGGAAGTTTGTTTGAACATTTGTTATGACTTTTTAATTACTGAAATATCTTCAAACACTTGGTGATTGATTTCAACTAATTTTCCTATTTATTAGAAAGTTCCTTGAAAAATTATTTTCTCAGAAAGAAGATTTCTTGGGACTAGTTTGAATTTTGAATTATGTGTTTTAATTCGCGCACACAGTTGCTCCAAAACAAAGTTAAATTAACAAATATCTTCGAAAATAAATCAAATGTTTTGGAGTTGCTTGTCTGACCCTCCTGCTAATGTTCATATCATCAGTCATCTGAATTATAATTCTCAGACCCATATTTAGACTCAGTTTTCAGTGCCTGATCCAGCGATAGAATCTAACATCATCTCAGCAATTTTCAATGAGATAAGCAACTACAGTCTAACGTTGTCAATCTGCATATCTAATCAGTAGATTCAGCAGGAGAATGATTTCGTTTATATTGTACCTGATCAAACGCCCTTCAATAATTCCTATTAATAAGTCAATAACAGATATAAGTACGTTAATATCATTTTCAATAAAAAACCATTTTTCTTTTTATTATCTAATCTAATTCCTTTTTTTATGCTTTATTTTTCTTAATTCTTTCAGGATACAGATTAACAAAATCTTAACAAATTCAAATGCTGCTACTGCTTCTTACTCCATCTCGTATCTTGCTCTCAATGAAATGTACAAACATCCTTGCTTCATTTCACATCAAGCCTCGTTACTTAATATTTATAAATCATTTTGTTTTTTAGATATAAGATGTTTTATGTGAGGAGATGTCAAGGAAATGAACTAAAATTGCTTCATACTACAGATAAATTCAAGTTCATCATGCGAACAAAGAATACCCTCACAAGCAGAACTTAAGGAAGTGTCCGTGCAATCGGTGGAAATGAGAGTCCTTGCTAATTGGAAATTGCTTAGGTATTCGTTAGTGATCCAGATTTTTATCGATAAAATTTCGATTTCGAAATGCATCTCCTCAGTTAATCTTCCACCAATACGACAACAACTACAACTAATACAATCCATTCTTAGTTCTACTCTAATAAAGATCCCACTACAATTAAAGCTTCACCGATTTCACCTGTAAAAGAAGATAAATATTGATAAAACAATTCATACACAATTTGTTCATATTTTGGAAGAGTGAAAGTGTTTAATATTGTATTATGTTTTGCTAATAGAGCTCTAATCCAATTACTCAACACAGTGAACATGGATAGAGAGAAACTCTTCCAAAATTCACTAGTGGAGAGTACATTCAAAGACAATTGGAAAACATCGAGTTCATAGGAAGTGAAAATGTCTCTTAACTTCCTCCTAGTGATTAGAGTTTAACATGTAGTCCAATGTAGTTCTAGACATTTTAGAAGATTCTGCCTGACTAAGTCAACTAGACATTTCTTGTTGATGATACAAAAAGTAACGACTACATATCAAACATGAACTAGATTCTGAAGCAACATAAATATGAAAACGAAGAAAAAACCAAGATTTTATTGAATTCTAAACCAAAAACTAATCTGGATTCGTGTAGATCTAAATCCAAAGGCAGGACTTTTTCTCATGCAATTAGAGAAAACAACGAGACAATATTAGCCAAGGCACTAGCATAACAAGGTGCAAATAAATAAATATTAGCGTCAGCTCCTAATAAAAGAAAAAACAGACTATTGTTTGATTCTCCTGCTGAAAGCAATTCAAACTTGAATCTCTCTAAATCAAAATAAAATAATGAAATCCCTTAGATCACTGCGAACTTACAAAAGGGATCTAATAGTACTTGTAAGGAGTCTAAAGAAAATTAATTCTCTAACATTAACCATTTAATTTTAACACCTTCTAAAACTTCAACAAAAAGTGCTTCTTACTATTCTTCATGCAAGTCAATGTCTTCTATGAAGCAAAATATAAATAACAGCAACAATATGAACATGCACCTTAATCTTTCTGCTGCAACTTCACACTCGTAATTGAACTAAATTCTCAAATCTGCAAGCAGTACCTTCTATAAATCGTCAAATACTCAGTCTTTGCATGAGTCCAAAAGCTCAAATTTGATAAAATCAAACATGGATTCCACATAAACTTCAATTATTTCTGGTTAAATATCCGCAACAGCAAGATTTCATTTAAGGTTCGAAAAGGACTTGCAAAGAATGGCTTTAGACAAGAAAGGTAATTTGTAATTATTTACGATTTTTTCGCTAAAAAATAAGGTTTTTTTTTTTGAAACCGAAGTGAAGACACAGCCATAGAAACCTTTTGAGGCTATTCCTTCAAGAGCTCCAGAGAAAAAAAGTCTCTAAGAGTAATAATAACCTCCTTAAGCTTAACAAGAGCATGAATAAGCTCGATAGCAATAAGTCTTATCAGTTTCTTCACCAGATGAAGATTTGGAAGTTGATCACCCAAACACTGAAACAATGGAAACTCCAGGAATGAAAAAGTAGATTATTTGTAGCTTTAAATTTTGAAGTTTCCAAAATATTTGAATAGATTGTACACAGTGGAAGAAGCGAATTCTCCTTTTGAGACATCTGTAAATCGATTTTACACATAGAAATCATCTGTATCGAAGAGTAAGGTCACTCAAACAGAGGTAATAATAAAACAAAATCTTATTTTTAGATTATTTTAATTTAATATTGTTTTTTATTTTGAATGAAAAATAATCAAAATAGAACAATAGAATCGAAGAAACTGATGAACTCAATCACTCTTAACAAAGCAGTGAATTAAAACAAATGCGATAGTATCTACGTCAATTCAATAAGGATTTGCCTGAAGAAAATAGTGTAAATTCAAGTTCAGTACATGTCAATGATAAATGCTCGATTTCTGCATTTTACCCTGAGCAAAGCAGACAATACAATGAAAATATCATTTAGCTCAGTTAGCTCTCAAGGAGAGAGAAGACAATCCAATATCTTATTCCAGTTTATGAATACAAGTTGGAGAAGTTAGGATTTGAGTTTTTCTATGATTTCAAACGAAAAACAGTTATTATTAAGGATGATAAAAAATAAAGACGACCAAACCTTTTAAGAAATGAGTTCCCAATTGATGAGCGAATCAAAACAGATTAGCTTACTAACTTTTTTGAAGACATATGTGCAAGTGTTGCTTATTAGACAATTGAATGAATTGTTGTTTATTGCTAATTTATTATATTTTCATATTAGTTATGATAAAAAACTCATTTACTTTTAATATTACAAATCAAAGAAGTGTTATCTTTGAAATTTGATTGTTTGTTTGTGATCGATTGATTAGTTTTTTCTGATGGAGAACTTAAAATTCCTTAAGTTTATTATTTCAGATTATTAGAAACCAAAAGGCGATTTGCGGATGGTGGAAAATCACTGAATAAATAATTTGATCAGGAAAAGAAATAAAACTGAATAAAATGGATGACTAGAGAATGGTTGAAGTTTTTGGAAGGTAAAATAGCTAAAAAAGTGAGATAGTTCTTGAATTATTTGGCTCTAGGAGTACTATTGGGAGAGATGTAATGATGCACAATCAAGAAAGTGTGTTATTCTTTCCTGAACTGAAATAGATGTCATCATAGGGAAATTTAGATTCATCTCAGGTTAGTGAAGCAAGGTAGGCAACATTAGGAGTATCTTAAAAAATGAGAATGATTGAAGAGATTATGGAGAATAAAAGGTAGAAATATGAGAATATTGTTAGAAAAGATCTTTAGAAGATAAAAATACTTAGAATTTCTGAAGAAACAGAAAGAAAGAATCTTTTTGTAAGAATTTTATTTATTTGTAGTTCTACTCTTTTAATAAACATTTTTGCAAAAAAAGCGGAATCCTATTTTGAAACATGAGAAACCATTTGTAGTGAGGAATGTGCCTGAATAATTCAGCAAAAGAAAATTTCTAAGGAGCGCAGAGAAAACAGAATTTTAACAAAATAACGAAAGAAAGAAGGAAAATCCATGGCTTTATGGAAGGACAGTATTAGGAACATTTGGAGATTCAAGAAAAAATGTTTAAAGTGCTTCTCCTGTGTCGAAAAAATACAAATTGTTGCATGATATTGAGATTCGAAATCAGAGATACAATAAAAAAATGATCGAAACTAATGAAGATATTAGGGATAGGATCAATGTGAAGTTTAATCAAACTTCCAATTTTTTTAAAATTGATGATAAATCATAACTTAGCTCGAAAAATGCAACTTAATCAGTTACTTCTTCAGGTATCATCAAGTGTATCTTAAGAAAATAAGATAGTCAGCAGAAAAATCCATTCTTCTTGACAGATTCTAGTTTCTTGAAATAATGAATGCAATAATAGGAAAAAAGATTAATATTATATCAAAAAAGGCACACTTTAAGCATGCCTTCAAATGGTCTGTGAAGCGCTTAAGGATGTTGTATTTTATGAAAATCAAATTGAATACAAAGTTAGAGAGATGAAAAAGTGAAAGTAGAAAATGATTTAATTCATTTTAATTAGTTTTTCTTCTTATTCTCAAAGAAGAAAACTGTACTTAAGACCTTATTATTGCTAATTATTAAAAAAAGATTTGTGTTTTATCTCTGTCACTTCTTGAAATACTCCTTCATGATTGTTTGGAGATCACAATAATGAAATTTCTCATGTGCATAAAGGATTTAAGATATTTTTCTGTGGATATTTTAGGCAGTTCAAATATTTCTTTAGGTTCAACTGATGAGAATCTATTGAGTTCTTGCTTTTCGATACACTTCTCACTACCAATATAAAAATCTTCATAAATATTTTCGCCTTGAGAGGTTTAAAATTGTTTTATATGATAGTAGCATAGAGACTTAGCAGTGTTGATGCAAATTGTACTCTCATCAAATGAAATGTCCACGGAATAAATCGATTCTCTGTTTCTTTCACCTTGCAAATGCACACATTTTACAAGGGAATGTTTATGGAGATCCCAAAGCCTGATATCTCCATTTGCGTGTCCCGAAACAAAATAGTATCCGCTGTAGCTGACGTGCATTGAATGCACTGGGCTAAATACTTGAAGAGTCAAAGCACACAAACCAGATTTAATCTCCCAAAATTTTATTGAATTATCCAGCCCAGCTGTGATTGCATATAATAAGTTTTCTGTAAACTAGATCTGTGTGACGTCCTTCTTGTGCCCAATTAACGCTTTTGAAACAGTTGCTCTATTTGTAGTCCATAGCATTGCTGTTTTATCTGCTGAACACGACCCGAAAAGAAATCCTACAAAAACAAGGGGGAAAATAATGGTTCAGTTTGTATTTCCCAGCATCGGTTTTTCTGCGAATTACCTTGATTAGCAAATCTAACATTCCAGATCGTTTTGAGATGTCCTTTGAAAATGTTGAGGCAAACATTTAGTCTAATGTCCCAAAGCCTAATGGAGAGGTCTATAGAAGCCGACACAAAATGACATTCATTGTAGAGGATACTCAAAGATGTGATCGAATCTTCATGACCTAAAAACTTTGTTATAAACTTCATTTGAGAGGTTGCATTTGAATGGAAAAGTTTGTTTTAAGAAATGTTCCCTTCTTTTGGATCACTACTTTCGTGAATAGATATACTTTCATCAAAAGTGTCTTTTGAAATGTCCGAATTATTCACATTCAACTTCGAAATATCGAAAAGAAAAATCTGAGAATTTTGCATCCCGCAGAGAATAACATTGCCTGATTTGCTGATCTCTACACAGCAAACTTACTCATTAGCATCATTGATAAGAAACTTTAAGATACTCGGTTGTGAATGATCACTTTCTAAGTGTTTTCTTTCTAGAAAATCGTTTACCATCTAGGATTTCTCCATCACCTGAAATTGATGAAAAATACAAACATAATTCATTTTTCTTAGTTCAAACTTATTTAAAAATCTACAGAATACACCAATGAAGGCTTTGGCTTAGTGTCTGAGATAGTATTCTAATTGTACAGTTTATATGCCTTTTGAAAAACATGAATATCTTTGGGTTTAACTCTATTTTTTTTCACAACTTCCAGCTTATGAAAAAGTTTGATCTCCTCAAAACTTGTTAAGAAATCTGTTTCCATTTCGTTTTTGTCTGCATCGATTCCATGCATAAACCAAAAATCCCCAGAGGGAAGAATCTGATTCTCTTCATAGTATGTATTAGAAATCTCTGCAGTTCGCTTCATTACGTAAAGTTAAAAAATGTTCCTACAATATTATTACTTCTTTTTTTTATCATTTAGGAAGTGTAGTGCACATTCATAAGTATATTGAGAAACCAAAACCAACGAATATCTTGGTATAATCGCTTTTAACTTTAAAAAAATAGGTTCCCTAACTACTCCATTTTACAGAGTCTACAAAACATTCGCTAAGAGTTCAATATTCTATTTGATCTCCAATGAAATAAATGAATTAGCCATATTCATAAGTTTCTTCGAATAACGACCTCTTTTGTTCCCTTTGAATTGCCTAAGGTAATTATTGATGTCATCGAAGAATTGTAAAAGAAAACGAAAAGCAACAAGCTCAAGTTCCTTGTGTATCTGGATAAGCGTTGTTTGCATCCAGTTTTAAAATCTACGAATTTGTTTTAACATTATCTTTAATTGACGGTAAACTTGTTTCAACGTGTATGAGTGAGCAATTGGTATCCATAATTGCTAGTGTTGTTAGAAGCTTTAGGAAGAAGAATCAACTGGCATATTTCTTGCTTATCCATTTTGAGTCTATGTTTAGTAAAATGAATTCATTTGAGCGATTCTCTGAATTTTTTGTTGTTGTTGCATCAGTAATTTTTTTAATTATCTTTCAAAAAAGCCAGGAAAAGAAAGATTTAAGAATCTGATTTGCTCAAAATTGTCCGCCGAAATATTCGTTAATAAATTGAATTTTACCTATTTAAATGTATCTTGAATATCGTATCATCTAAAATATCAAATCCACCCTAGTGCGCATATCAATTAATATATGAACTATCAGCATAATATTTTTCCTTTCAGAAATAATTTAAAAATGTTAGCCCATGTATTTAGCGAGATAAAATAAGCAATAAGTTTGAAATAAATCTTCCGCCAAAAACAAAACATGCTAAACAAACAAAATGAATCCTCAAACAAGTTCACATTAAAAAATAAAGAGTGCATTTATTTAATTTCTATGAGAACATTTTTCTAAATAATTCTAAATTATTCTATTATAATGCTAACACATAACATCTAGTTAATTTCCCCCTTTTTTATACCAACAAAAATCAGTTCAATTGACAAAGTGTGGTTTGATACAATCAAACACTTCTTCAACTGTTTGCTCTGCGTTAATTGTCTTAACTTTGTTGAGAGCAGCATAGTGTTCGATGATGGGCTTAGTGGATTCAACATATGTCCTGAATCTTTTCTTAAGAGATTCAATGTTATCATCACTACGGCCTGAATCTTGAGCTCTCTTCATAACTCTTGCAGTCATAGTATCTTCATGGCAATCGAAGTACAGCACAAACTTAAAGTCAACCAAATGTCCCATAATGTTGTTCCATCCATCAAGATTGTCTTTGCTTCTAGGAAAGCCATCGATCAAGAACTTGCTTTTCTATAAATATAATACTCATATTAAATAACAAATGCTTGACAACTAATAATAAGATATTACAGCCCATCCATTTTTTTCCATGGCATTTCTAAGAAGCTTCACAGTGATTTCGCTCTTGAAAAAAAAAAGATAAAAATATTATTAATTTTTAATTCATAGTTTCCTTTCTATTTACAGGAACTATCTTTCCTTCTTGGATGAGAGTTTCAATGAGTTCTGCGTCTTTGCTTCCACTTGCCCTCTTGGATTTAATTTATTATCAATAAAAAAAACTAAATTTTCAAAGGAAAAGTTACTTCTTCACGAAGGAGATCACCTGCTGATAGATGAACATACCCAAAGTTTTTCACAAGTCTTTCGCACTGTGTGCCCTTTCCTGATCCAGGACCTTCAAAAAATAAGCAGAATATTCATTCTTTTGTAACATAACATCCCAAAAAACCATGTATCTCACCTCCAAGTACGAAAACAATTTAGGGTTTCTATTCTTCTGCCATTTTATCTCGCTTGATTATTTTATCTTCTTTTCTTGAAATTTATTGTAAAATGTAATAATTTTTTGTATTTAATTTGGCAATTCTTATCTCTTTTTTATTTATCTCTCCTTCGATTTACTTATCTTTTTTTGAAAACAATCTGTTATTTTGATTTGGTGGGGGATCTCTCTAGAAAGGTAGCTAACCATTGGATCATCTGTATTAACACAGAAAACATTATATTTGAATGTAAAATAAATAAAAAAAACCAAAGACAATCAAGTAATACTTCTTAAATATTAATTTTAAATATTTTTAACTTTATTAATAGTAATCATTTTGCATTCAATCTGTGATAATATGAGAATCTAATGTGAAAATATTGGACTGATTCTCAAGATTATTTTGAGTTAGTATCTCTCAGAAAAATCAGCTTGTTCTTTAATAAAATTTCTTTAGTAATCCTTTGTAGTTTTCTTGTTTAATAATTGCAGTACTGAAATGCTTGCTTTACTATTTTTTAAAACAAAATTTCAGTTTAAACTAAATATTTAACACTCGAGAAATATTAACTATTAGTCATTCTTAAATTATGAACACACTGACTACTCATACATATTCTAAATTGCTTTCTAAAAGTGATTTTCAATGTATTTCATTATTTTTAAAAAAATGACAAGATCTAAAGGAAGTCTTATTATTTAGCAGGTTTAAAGAGTCCTTTTCTTGATAATACTGCCACATTCATCGAGTCAGCATATTAGCAAGAGAAATTAAAGGGATTCAAGCTCCGATTTACTTGCGAAGCTCCTGGTTGAAGTCATCATTTACATCCTCATCATCCCAATCTTCTCTCCTAGGGAAAAATTTACAAATTTAGCATGATTTTAGTATGAGTAGAAGGATATTTTACCATTGTTTGATATCTATTTTCTCATCAACTTGAATGTCCTGCCAATCTAATTTGTCAACAATAACAATACAAATAACCTTACAACATTCATTTTCTTGAAGATTGAATATCAAAAATATCAAAATAGTTGTTTTTGTTGTTGTTGCTAATGAAAATCAGGGCTTGAAATATTCGTAAATTGATGATATTACCTTCTTGGTTAAATTCTTCGAAATCATCATCATCTTCCTCTAAGACTTTAGCCACTTCTTCATTGATTTTCTTTTGTTAAGCTTCATCGTTCTTTTGAGCTGCCTCAGGTTTTTGATCTGATTTTTTTGAAGCCATTTTCTTAATGCTTTTTTGAAATCTTGCTAAGTATTTTTTAATTATCTGTTTTTTTCTGTCAAATGATGAAATCGTTTAAAATCAATAAACTTCGAAGATTACCAATCTTAGCGGGAAGTTTTAGGTGGAAAATATTAGGCAGAATTAAGCGAGCACTAAGGTAGATGATTTAGAGAGTGGCTAGGAAAAAACAATTTTGTAATTTGTCCCCAAAAAAATTAAAAGTAGTTCAAATCTTTAGAAAAATTAAGCTGAAAGTAGTTCAACCAAAATGAACATCACAGAAGGATAATAACAAGTGGAAGAAGACGAGTATATTGAGAGGGATTCCAAGTAGATGGAAGAACACATTGAGAAGAAAAACAGACTCCCAGATGAGGAGCTTGCTCATCTGAAGCCTGAAGAAAAAGAGGAAATCAGAGAATTAGAGAAGAAATTAACTACTGCAGAGAAAAATTTACTAAAGAGCTAATTCAATTTGGAAGAGAAGCCTCACACATGGGAGCAGCAGTTGCCTTCCAAGATTGAAGAGTTAAGATCATAGATCCGAGAAAAGTTTATCCTAAACAAAAGTGGAAAGGAAACTATGCCTGTGTTGTTCTACAAATGGTACTTCAACATACATTTTACGCATTTCAAAGCTGATTTATTGAATTAATATCCCACTTAGGAACGAAGAGCTGGAACAAAAAGCAAAGCTTATGATCGACGAAGATAGCGAAATGTTAGATAATGCTACCTATGAGAAATCTGAAGCTCATGCAGATAAATAATGGGATAAATTCTATAAAAATCATAAGCTTGGATTTTTCCATAATCGTCACTATCTGTACAAAGAATTCCCAGAGCTCGTTGCAATGGCTGCTGAAGAAAATAAAGACAAATCATATATTATGTGTGAATTTGGAGGTGGTGTTGGAGACACAATATATCCTCTCATGCCTTAATACCCAACGATTAAGAAGTTCTACATCTGTGATTTCTCTTCTAAAGCGATTGAATGGGTCAAGAAAGCAGAACCTTACGATCCAGAAAGAGTTATTGCAGAAGTTCAAGATCTGGTGAACGATCCAATTCCTGAATCATTCAATCCTCCAGCTGATATTGTCACTCTCATTTTTGTTCTTAGCGCAATCTGTCCAGAAAACCACTAGAAAGTGATTGATAAGATCTTTGCTTGGATGAAACCAGGAAGTGTAATATACTTCAGAGACTATGGGCAATATGATTTTGCTTAGCTTAACTTCTCTCGTAAGAAAGGAAGAAAATTGAAAGATCATTTCTACATGAAGCATGATGGAACGAGGGCTTATTATTTCCCGAAAGAAGAAGTCTCCGCATTATTCAAAACTGCTGGCTTTGAAGAAATCGAGAACAATGTTCACTACAGGTATCTTGAAAATAGAAAAACTGGACTGCAAATGTATAGAGTATGGCTTCAAGGAAGATTTTTCAAGCCTCTTACCATCAAGGAAGAAGTAATCGAAGATCTCAGTGGAGTTCAAAATGAAGAAAAAATAGAGGAAAACTTGAAAATCTCAGATTCTTATGAAAAGAATCTCGAAAATGAAGAATAATCTTAAAAAAGCTTAGAAAACACTAATTGATGTATTTATCCGTATTTGTAGGTTTATTATCAACTTTTCTTGATTCATTTGTTGTTATGTGTATTGGGAAAAAGAGAATGATTCGTTAATATTCAACTGTTCATCAACTGATACTATTCAGAATTCATCAAACCAAATCTGATTCAGAACTGATAAACGTCAAAAAACAAAAAAAGAAACAGGAATAGCATAAGTTCTTGGAGGATTAAGGATCAAAAGAAAACAGCTCTTGAAGCGAAATTAATCAGAAAAAAAGAAATTAAATTAGAAGAACACAAAATTAAAAACTTATCTATTAATATCCCCCCTTTAAAAGTAAAATGGCATTCAGAAAGAAAACAAAGTAGGTCAAGAAAGTTAACCTTAATTTCAACATCGACTGCACATAGCCTGTTGAAGACAAAGTCCTCGTCATTACTGACTTTGCTGAGTTCCTCAAGACCAAGATCAAGATTGCTGGTTCCACAGGAAATCTTGGTGAAAATTTGACTGTCTCCAATACTGATAAGAAGATCACTGTTGGCTCTCAAATTCCCTTCTCCAAGAGATACCTTAAGTACTTAACGAAGAAGTATCTCAAGAAGCAAGATCTCAGAAACTATCTCTACGTTACTTCTTCTGATAAGAACTCTTATCAACTTAGATACTTCAACATTCAACAGGATAATGCTGAGGAATGAATGTGCAGTATTTCTAATGTTTTATCTATTTTTCATGTACACAAACAGTTTCCTAAGTATTTAAACACAACCAAATATATTTTTTTTAGGATATTTCAAGATATTTTTTTGGGATTATTTTCGTTATTCATTAGAAATATGTTGAAACATAAAGAAAGTGCAGCTTTATTATCATTATTTTTTGCGATAATTTACCTTAAACAGTTTAGTTATCAGTGTATTAATAGCCAATGGCAAAGGAATCCAAATTATTTTATTTGAAATGCTTATTTCAGAAACAAAAATTATATTTTCGCGGGGGATCATATGATGGATACTGCATTTTCAAGAAATACTCTTACTAAACTTATAAAAAATATATGTTAAATAGTTAAGGATAATTCTCATAATCCTTCTGATAAGAGAATCAAAAGGGGAAAAAAAGAATAAAAAACAAAAAAAGAAAAGCACTTGAGATATTTTTACTTATCAGAAACAAACACATGAATATTTAAAATCAACCATCGAAAATGCCTTCCAATCATCCAGGTTAAGGTAGAAGAGGAGAACATATTTTAAGAGATCGCTACGAATTGCTAAGTAAGCTTTCTGAAGGAACTTACGGCAAAGTTTACAAAGCATATGATCATCTCAAGAGATAATATGTTGCGATTAAAAAAATGAAAAAAATTGTAAAAAATAATTATTTTTTTTTTCAATCTTTTCATTTGATTTCCTCTTTGCGATTAACCCAACAACCAGCGATATTTTGAACATATTTTACATTTATTTGTTTAGTCTGATGGTCTAGGGATGTCATCAACTCACATGCGGGAAGTATCAGCTCTCAAGAACCTTCAACATGAAAACATCATCTAGTACAAAGTTTCATACCTCTGTTAAAATAATAAAATAAATTTTCTGCCACAAAATAATAAGACTCTATGATTAGTTCATCTCGCCCAGTGGATCAGAGGTAGAAAACATGGAATTCTTTATGATCTTTGAATTCGTAGAGACTGATCTCTACCAAGTCATTAAATCATATCGAACTGTGCACAATTCCTTCATTCCAACTATCTAAATATAAGTAAAATTAGCAGCTAAAAATTGTTTTTAAGTTTACTAAAAAAGGCTGATATTTCTATTAAATTAGTTTTTTTCGCCTTAAATGTTTTGTTTTGCAGAGCGTTTTTTTCTTGTTTTTTTGTTTATTATTTCTTCACAAAATTTTCTATTTTTGTTACCTTATTTTTTTTATTATCCTATTAACTAAATTAGAGTTTCATGTATCAGCTATCATAAGGCATTTATGCAATGCATAGCAATCAATATGTCCACAGAGACATAAAACCTTAGAATATTCTTGTCACAAAAGAAGGTATTCTACATATTCTCAGATATATTTTTGAGTTATAATCTTCTTTTTTTAATTTAGGAAAGGTGAAGATAGCTGATATGGGTTTAACAAGGATAGTTGGATCGAAACGATAACCATTGACTCCGGGGTGGATCACAATCTGGTATCGTCCTCTCGAAATGCTAAGAGGACAAGATAAATACACTAAAGAAGTTGATATATGGTCCCTGGGTTGCATATTCGGTGAGATATGTCTATTGGTAGCTCTCTTCCAAGGAGAAAACGAATCTGATCAAACAAAAAAGATCATTGAGTAAGAAAAAACTATTTTTTTGTCGTTCATAATTGTGAAAAATTGCCTTTGGATTTAACAGAAAATTAAGTCTCCCTGAAGATTTTCCAGATCGAGAGGATTATGTTAAATATATTCCAAAGACACCCATCAATTTTCAAGAATGCTTTCCATACCTCCCAGCACAGGGAATCGATTTACTTTAAGTTAAAACTACAATTCAAGAAATTATTTTATTTTAAAAGAGTTATCTGGTGGTTTTAATAATTTTAAATCTTTTTTTTTTGAATTGTTAACTCCCAGAAAATGCTTGAAATTGATCCAAAAAAGAGATTCACAGCAAAGCAATGTCTGTCTCATGTAAGTTGAATCTAAAACTTTGTTATTCGTTTGATATTTATCACATCCTCATAATACTTTACTGTGGATACTAGTCATTCTTCGATGACGTGAGAAATCTGTCTCTTGAAGAGATTAACACAAGAACAATGCAATAGTTGCCATAGTTTAAGGGATTTATGGCTGAATAAATTTAAAAATTTTAATAAATGAAAAGGGAAAAAATGATTTAAGAACAATAGCGGCTTTAAGCTGAAAAATTAGCTTAATAGCAAGAGAAAGAAGAAAAGCAGGCAGATTAGACCGTGGAAGAGACTAGATAAAGGAAAAGTGACTCGATGGAAGCATCTCCTGAATATGATATTTGAGAAGAAATTCTCAGAAAAAGCAGAACTTGAGAAAAAAATGAGAAAATTAATATAGAAAACAATCAAGATCTTAAATTTTATTACTAAAAAAATGAAACGATATATATTTTAAGATTTTTATCAATTCGAGTTATTTCAAATAAAATTATTTTTTTTTCTCTCTACGAAATGTTGAGGTTTTTGGAATCAAAAATATTTTTCTAATTAAAGTTGTTGTTTGCCCTAATCCCACATAGAAAAAACCTAAATTTATCCATATGTCATCTCAAGAATCTGCCATTCAAAAAGAGAGTAATAGTATTTTTCAAAAAGAAATCAAAAAAATTTAGAATTTTATCTCTCCTATCTATTTCAATAATCTGCCACTCAAAATGAGATTAATAGTATTTTTCAAAAACAAAACCAAAAAACTTAGAATTTTATCTATCCTATATATATTTTAATCATACTCACAATATTAATAAACCTTTACCCACAATTTGTGATAAAAGCTAGAATATTAGGAGACGTTTGAAGAAAATATTAATAATTAATTGCACCCAATTTAGAATAATTGCTTGATAAAATTTAGGAAGACGCCTCTAAATTTATGACTAATACAAAGCTATCATACGCTCTCTAGAACGGAAACCTACATCTTAGCAATAATAAGTAAATCTTTCTTGACTCCTCAACCAATCTTACTTTCATTCGTTTCAGATTCAATGAAATTCTCCAGAGGGATGTCCAGAGATGCTTTAATCAACTCAAAAAAAAAACATAGGACCCTATGAAAACAGCTGTTTTTTCTCTTCAGTAAGATCATATTCGAAGCATACAAGATGGTATTTTTTCATAAAATTCTAAAATTTGTAGAAACAACTCAATATATATGGACGTAATCAAGACTCTCGGAGAATTCTTCAAACATTTCTTCCAAATTTCATCACTTAGTCTAGATTTTGAGTACGCATAAAGATGGATCCTCACAGATGTTGTATTTGAAATCTTTCTTTTTTTCAAATAGTTATAGTACTTATCCTTCGAATATGATTTCAAACTTACTTGATGGCATTCAGGTACTTGAAAACCTTAAACACTTATCTCTATCTTGCCAGTAAATAAGGTAATATTCAATACTACATTTTTAAAACACCATAGAAAAATGATTATTTTTGAACGATTTGTAAAGAACACCAATATCCGAAAATGAAAAAATAATAGAATCAAATAAGAGAGAATACAAACCCAGATAAAATCTTCAGAATCTTACATCCTTTTTCTTACACATGAGGTAAAAAACCTTCCATCAATATTTCCCTCTTTTATGTTTTCTTCTTTCAAGTGATTAGTACTTAAATGATCTCAACCTTCAATCTCTCATCGACCTTCTGTCTTCTACACCTATTCTTGAAAAGATTTCCCTCTCTCTTGAGTAAAAACAACCTCAATAATATGCTGATTTTTTAAGTTTATTGGTGGATTTCAGGAATGTACAATTGGAAAAAGAGAAAATTAGCCTCCTCAGTTAGGGACTTTAGAAAGCTCAAAATCTTTTAGACATGGAATTATTCGTTGGGTAATTATTAATCATAAGTCTCCTTTTTTTTGTTATCTTATCTGGCAAGAGAAATTGATTACTTTTTTTTTGATTTACAGCCAAAATTCAATTGATGAAATATCTTTGAAAACACTTTCGTGTGGAATTTGTGCCCCTAAACACCTCCGCAAGCTCATACTCAGTATTGAGTAAATTAAATTCATAATAAATGATGATGTATGAGAAGCCACTTCTTGGAAAAAGTATTACATAAGAAAAGTGAAATTGTTGTATTGTTTCGAATAGATTTAACAAAATTGGTGACAATGGAATAGAAAATATCTTAAGTTCACTGAATAAGCTGCCTTTGTTGGATCTCGTTCTCAATTTAGAGTAAAAACAAAAAAAGTGAAAAAATGTTATGAAATTTTTTGTTTTGAAATAATCAATGATTCAAGATGAGTATTTATTTTTGTTGTATCTTTTAGAGACAATCAAATCACTGATGCTGGAGCTGAGAAAATCGGAAAGTATATTAGAGAGGCTGACAATAAACTTAATATGCTTAATTTGATTCTGCGAAATAATCCGATTTCTTTCGCTGCTGCGATTTCTTTGTGCAGAGCAATCCAAAGATCAAAATCACTGAATATTCTTGTGGTTTCATGGATGTAATTTTTATATGAGTTTTTAGATTTTTTCCCATCTTTTTATGAGAACTTCAAAAAATTTATTTTTCTTTATTTCTGCTGTTTTATTTGCTTTTCTCTTCTTTAAATAGGCAGTTTAAGACCAAAGAATAAAAACACAAACTGTATGTTGAAATGATAAAAGTACCCCATCTTGGATATTTTAAATCTCTCAACTGAATTCTGTTGTCCTGATTTTCAGCTATGAAAATTTAAAAATCTAATACTACTATCTAATTATCTATCTAAGTTTATTTCATTTTTCTTAAATGTATTCTCTCTTTTATTTGTGTTTTTTGTACCTTAATCAAACGTTGAAAAATTTAATTTTTAATTATTATTAGTTTTTATTAATAACATTGTAAATGTATCTGAATTTTATTGAAAATTATTAAACACTTTTGGCAATCATAGCTTCTGTCACCAAAGAAATATCAATTTTATCTGTTTTTTCTTCTTTTCCAATTTGAGAATCTCCTTATCAAATATCCATGAAAGAAAAAACCAAGAGCAAGCAATAAACAAAACAAAAAAAGATACTGTAATTAACAGCATCATATTATGAATTAAAGATTTTGTAAAAATAAAGATACTTTGTTATTTCATTTCAACCCAAGCTAACATTTCGAATTTAGTTGAAAGACTATCAGAAGTCACTTTTTGATTTTTGTCATAGATGAGGAAGATAATTATCCCCAAATTCCTAAGCGAAAGAAAATTAAATTATTTTTCGAATTTTTTGATATTTTCTTGGTTACCTTCAAAAATAATGAATAAATTAGCATTCTTAGTTGAAAAAGATGAGCGAAGAAGTGAATTGAGAGAAGGAGGTGATGAAGATTGCTTTCTATGCAAGAACGATTAAGAACTCTTCATGAGAGCGCAAGAAAAAAGCAAACTCCTTCAATGCACATGCTGCAAGATTTTTTCCCATGCACTTTGCTACAGAGTAATAAATGTCACCGACTCTATTACGTCAGCATTTACATGCATACCTTGTCGGATCCTCTAAAATTAACCAGATTTAACAGACTTTCAATTAGTCCTTGGCCCATTTGTGATCGATGGAACTAAACCAAAATAATTGCATGACAGAGTGAGTTTTTTCCTTCTGGCTGAGCAAGCAAAGCTGATTCAAGATAATGGGTTTTACTAGTTAGGCGTATTCTGCTCGAAACTAGATATGTTCTCAGGTCAAGGAAAGTACCAATATTATAACTGGCCATCTGACAATATTGTAATAAAGCTAAATGAAAATATTCAATCCTACAATGTGGATAAGATCTGCATTGTTGAGAAAACAAATATAAATTTCAATACTCCGAATGTGTTTTCTTTTGACCTTGGAGACCCAGCTGCGTTTGATAATAAACATGTGATTTTAGGTAACAAAAGAGAGAGAGAGATTTAAAAATAATTATGATGAAATGCACAGTTATTTGATATTCTTTTCCTTTTTTCACCTCATTTTTTTGAAGGAATTGCTGTTGTAAAAACTTGTAACATGGCATTTGTGCTCGAAAAGATCATCATGAGCTAGAATTAAACCCAAGAAGACATCAAGTAAGTGTACAAACAGTGGACCAAAGATATGGAGATGGAGATATCATTTTCTATGAAGGATCAAATCACTCAAACATTGATCAAGTGGCCAGCAAGAGGAAGACAATGCACACATTTCACTTGCATAGACTTATTTACTTATCTCGAGTTTAATTTAGGAACACAGAGTCTCCAGCGATCCCGTTGGAGCTGTCCCACTTGCTAAAAGAGACTCTACGCTAAGGACATAGTGTTTGATAAATATTTACATAAATTTGCAAGAACGAACATCCTAGAGAAAATCGAACCTGAGTTGCTGTGTCTCGTTGAAGAAATAACTTGCGATTAAAACGGAGAGTTGAGAATTTGCGATGAATCTGTGTAGAAAATAGAAACTGCGAGGCTAAAGAAAATTTTAAAGGCTGAAAATACCCGAATCGAAAAAGAAGTTGCTGTTCAAAGGGAAGTCATTTCTGGCAACATTCAAAAGGAAGTAGCGGAGAAGCTCTCCTAGCAATTTGATTTGAATAGCTTTGATAGTTCTAAGAGAGATAA
>Ga0302271_10000543_pt1 | contig 37035 bp, 13 predicted proteins | sample III_Bog_N1_1_FD_198767 | JGI IMG/M metagenome (GOLD analysis project Ga0302271, IMG submission 198767) | Peat permafrost microbial communities from Stordalen Mire near Abisko, Sweden - III_Bog_N1_1 | ecosystem: Environmental > Terrestrial > Soil > Wetlands > Peat | place: Sweden: Abisko... | reverse complement strand
AACAGTTATTAATATCGAGCATACAAGGTTAATATCCCTTTTAGAGATAATTGATTGTTTTGATACTTATTTGTTTGAACAGTCACCATCCTCCTGTTTCACACTTCTTCCTTGAGGACGCAAAAAAACAATTTTAATTCTATGGGCATTATGAATACAAAGCAAAACTAATTAGCGCAAACTCTGTTGAAGGCTCATATGATGGACCAAATCACGTCAAGTTTGCAGATGGACAAGAAATCATTTACACGTATCAACCATCTTTAATCATGAATTAATTACAATATAAGATTTTTTTTATAGAATGCCACAATGTAAGATATCTGGGTTACTTTATGGAACAAGAGTTTTGGAGCAATCTGAGACAATGACCTTTGAAGATAAGAAAAACGATATCTGGTGCCAGCTTACATTTTCAGAAGGAGGTGGATTTTTTAGCAAATCTGATTTCCCGACTGATTACTTCTAGTAAGATTATTTTATTTGATAACTTTTTCATAAATTTAATTGTTAGGGGAACAATATGTAAAATGTCAAATAAAAACGAAGTTATTAACTAAGTCAAGGGATCGTGGCTAGAGTACCTTGAAATTGATTCCAGAAAATATTGGGATATTGGACTAATTGATCCTTCACATCTCTATTCAATAAACTCTCCACTTCCATCAGATTGTAGATTCAGAGAAGATTTAGTATTTTTAGCACAAAAAGATCTCGATAAGTCTTAAGAGTAATTAGATTATTCTTTATTTCAGCATTGTTTAATATTAATGATTTGCATGTTCTTAAAGTTGGAAGACAAAGTTAGAAGTTCTTCAAAGAGATGACAGAAAATTAAGAGCAGATTTCTTAAAAGATAAGAGTTAATGAAATAACTATGTGTATATTTGATTATTTTAATATTTAATAGTCAAAATATCTCTTCTTAAAATCTTAAAATAATCTTTAATCTATTTTTTGATTGAAAAGTGATTTTTTCTAAAAGATTTTATTAGTTAAATGTAAATCGCTAAAAATCTTGTTGGAAGAGAGTATTAAATCCTTTATTTTAAATCAATTATTCCAGTTTTGTGCGAATAATTTACAAGACACAAGCATTAAACAAGACAGAAATAAAAAAATAAACTTTTTAAGTTAACAATTACCCATTTTGAAATAAACCAATATCTTAGAAAATTAGATCAAAGCAAATAATTAAGAATTAAAGAGTACATTTCTAAGCTTTTAGTCGTTAAAATGTCAGTCAATCCACCAAGAAAGATAACACTAACTTATCTGCAAGATTCAAATGATCTATATATTACAGATTGGAGCAATTCGAATCAATTTGCATCGTTGGTTCAGAGTCTTTTCAACCTCTCTTCATCTTCTTTCTTCCTTATGGACTCCTCATCTAGTATTTTTATTATTATTATTTTTTAATTGACATGGTTCTTTATCCTTAGAAAGTACTTACGATCTAGCCTCCTTTTTCGCTCTCTAAACTCATGATTAAGGACCGTTTCAAGTTATTCCTGCGTCTTCGTCTTATCATTATGAATAATGTAAGCTTATCAGACTTTTATCATCTGAATTAAAAACTCTAGTTCTCATAATTTCAAAAGCAAAATATTGTTATTCATCAAAATAGTGTGAGATATTATGTTAAAGCAATTTATTTCTAAATAGTTGGAGGATCTTAAGAAAGCAGTGCTGCAGATTTTGGAAGCAAAGACATAGCTTTTTAAAATGGAATCAATGGCTTAAGAGTAAATTATTTTTGATATTAATAACCCTAAGTAACATGTAAAAATAGGTAAATAATTTCTTAGGAAGAAGTAATAATTAGAACATGATTCTTCAATTTGAGGATACTCCTACAAATTTGTCACCTGTTCCATTTCAAGGCAGTGCATTAAATAGAGATTAATAGCCAGCATTTTAAGTATCAAACAAAAGCTTGACTAGATAAGGCAGCAATTAATTCATCCTACCAAGTGAACTCAAATCTGATGAATCACCAAAGTACTTTTTTTAGCTTTTGTCAAATTGCACTCAAGTCATCTTTGAATACTCTTATTTTATGCTTTTTTATTTGGATTTTTAGCCTTCTCAATTAAGAAAATATATTTGAGCTAATTGAAGTACTGTGCTCATCTCGTTTTAGGGATCTCTTTGATGATGATTGCTTTAAAATATTACTCAAACATGCTAGGAAAGCTAACTAGGATCTTCTTACTTCTTATTAGAATTTCAAGTTGTTCAATGATGAATCCGAGTTTGAGCAGACCCTTCGACAGCTTATTGAATAAACATAAAAGAGATTTTCTCCTTAAAAAGCTGAAATGAGTTTTGAAAACAAGGAAAAATAGTCTTCCCTTCACAAATAAAAATAATCTAAGTAATTAATATTTTGTTTATTTATTGATTAAATTATTATTATTAGGAGCAGTAACAGACACTGGAACCTTTAGAATTATTAGGGAGTCAGAAAATTCTTACAAGAACACAATGTAGGTGGAATATTAACAACTGAAGAAGCTGCTATCATTACCTATTCTGCTCATCCATCAAATTTAAATGGAAAAGAATTCTATGAAATTGTTAAGAGTATTGAGCATTTTTCAAATCACGAGGTAAGAACTTTTATCCTGTCACTAATCGAAACTAATATTCATTTTTTATTACAGATAATCCTTTAAGTGTTAAAAGGATATGGAAGACAAGTAGGCTAAAATATTTTATCAAAATATTTTATGAAAAATGAAGCAGAAATCATTAACAAAAATAAATCCAACATATTTTCTCCATTTTGTGGAGCGTATCTGAATTTACTTGCACTTGGAAACATTGATGAATTTCTTTAGATTATCATTGACAATCTAAAATGTTTTGAGGAAAAAGAAAATGTAAACTTTCCTCCAAAGTCAAATTCTTCTTCTCGGAATAATAGTTTCAGAGATGTTCCCTAATCAGGTTAAAAAAGAAAAATATCTTAAGGATAAGAAATGGATTCAATTCCAGAGTCTAATGAAGCAATTGAATATTACAATAAAAAACTAAAAGCCTAATAAAAGGATCATCCTCATGAAAAGTTTTTCGCATACTCTTAAATTGCTAAAAAGAAAAGCAGTGGAAGAAGACCAACTTTTTGTCTTGGACTAAATAACGCGTAATTTAGAATTTCATTATTTGTTATTGTTTGATAAATCTCCTTTAATAGACCAAACCAAAAGAAAGATAACAACTCTGAGAAAAGACACTCAACATTAGAGAATCAAGATGAGGAAATTACTAATGTCATCAATAATTTCCATCAAGCTAAGGACTAAGTCGAGTTTGACGATAGATTTGTATCATATTTTGTTCCATCAAATTATTATTATTAGTATTTCTTTAAATAACTAACTCATGTTTTAATTAGTTTGAGACACTAAGAAAACTTAGAAATACTTTGAGTCTCTCAGCTTCTGAGGATGTACTTTGCGAAAAGATGTATTATAACCGCTATCAAGAATTCATTGAGATCCTTGAGAACATTAGACAAGATTCTTCTCTTCTTGATAAAATATCGATCAAACAAGAGGTCATGTAATAATTTTATTTCAATTGAGAAGAATCAAAACAATTTTATTCTTTTTGAAGGAAACTAATTAAAGAGAAAGCTGAATCTCTAAATGAGGAGGAAGAAGAATCACCTCTCTCTAAGAGTCCTAAAGTGAAGAATAGAAAAGATAAATATCTTAAATTCAAAAATGTGCTTAACTATCTTTTGGTAAAATAATAAATATTGTTATGTTTTTTTGCAACGTTTTTTTTGAATGAATTAGGAAACAAAAAATTTGATTTCCTTGAAAGAGTTTAACACATTCAGTTACTTGTACCTTAAAGAAGATATGTCTACCCTTGCAGCATATGAAGTTTACTCTCACACTCAAGATCTCCATGATCTTGTTGAATCTCTTAAATTGATTGACTAAATGAATTTTTTCAAGAATACCTTGGTAAAATTATTAGAGGAAAGTATGATAATAATTTATCAATGTATTAAAAGGATTATGATGAAATTGAGCAATTCGATGAATCAACTAAAAGATAGCTTTCTATTCTCTTCTACTTAAAGAATTACATTTCTCTTGATTAAGAATAAGTTTATGAGAAGGTAAATGAAATAAAAAGATATATTCTTCATTTTTGGTTTAGTTAATTAGGATGGGTGATACAGTACTGATAGAGATATATAATTAGTTCAAAGAAAAACGTAACAAAAAAGAATTTATCGAAAAAGTGATTGCTTATTCAGAAGAACGAAAGGCAGGTAAACAATAAAATAATAGAATGGCCAGTAAATAATAAATACTGTTTTTCTTAGAGTTAAGCGAAGCAGAATAAAAAATGAATGAAGAAAAGAAAAAATTAAATGCCAAACAAGAGAAATAAAATGGGATTGTGAACACTTTTCATGAAAGGCTTATGCCAGATATTCACCATATTGATATTCTCCATGAAGTATTTCAATTTTTGAATAGATTTATTAAAATATTAAATTATCATTGTATTTTGTAGCTCATTGAAGATGCTGACTCTAAAATTTAGGGAATTTTCGAGCTTTACGATTATTCTCTTGATAAATAGGAGCTTGTCTAGAATCTAACCTTGCTTTACAAATAAACTTTCTTTGAAAAGTTAGATTAAAAAACTAAAGAAGTTCTTAAAATCCTACCTTTCACATAAAGCCAGGTTTGAATTTAGCTTTCCAAATATTTTTTGAAACTTATTGCTTTTTAATCTAGAAATCAAAAGTCTCAGAAAAGCTAAAAAACAGAGACACCCAGTTGGTGGTTGCTTTTAACAGCTATTTAGAAAATAAAAATGAAACAGAATTTAGAGATATCTTTACTTATTTGTTAAACTGAGTGTAAATTGCATACGTTCATTCAACGAAAAATTATTTTTATTACTATTTAAAATAAAGAAATATTGTCAAACAAAATAGTATGTTTATGGTCAAATAAAATAAAACTCAGAAGTTAATATTTCGATTTTTTTTCTTTCTTATTTGTTTATTAAATTTGCGGCACAAACAATCTTTTCATCATCAAATCACAATTTTTTAATAATTGTTAAACTAAAAACCAACTTATTTTATAATTTTAATACATTCTCCAGAAGAACAAATGAAAAAATAAGCTGTTTAGCTACAGCAATAGCAAGACTACGAAGCTGTTTCAGCCATTCTTTAAAAAAAAGAACTCACATAGAAGGATTTAGAAGTAATATTAATTTAACTAAATAAAGTTCTTTTGAGTTTTGTTAGACTCTTTACAATAGAATAAGCATGCTGAATGGTTTCAATATGTTCATTTAAAATTACTTTTAAGGCTCTGATATCAGTGAACAGATAAAGGTAAAAACTATTAAAAAATTATTCTTGTTTAAGTTTCTTTGGTTTGGTTCCAGTTATGTGGAGAAATGAAGTATGAGAAAAAAAATAAAGGTGATATTATTTTTTAACAAGATGATGAATCCAACAACAAGCTCTACATTATCCTTCATGGTTCTTGTTAGCTCTTTCTTCTCAAAGATCTTGATTTTGAAGATGATCCTAATTTCGCTTCTCTAAAGGAACTAGAAAAACAATAAAAAGAAGAACTAAATCATATTTCTTCTAGCATCAAAGATAAAATTAAGAAGATTGGCTGCAAATTCAAGAGGCAGATTTCCATTGGTAATTTTAACATAAAATAGTAACTTTGCTAGCGCTGCTCTATTACTGATATTAAAAATTATTAAATCTCCAAAAGTGATAAACTGCAAAGAATATGAAGCGAACAAGTTAATTTGAGTTTAATCGCTTCTACCTTAACTTAACACATTTTTCTTTTTTATTAATTGTTCAATATCTTATCAACAAGAATTTCAAATTTTTTGATTTCATATTCATTTCAAATATTTAACACAGATTTTGAGTAGAAGAATCTGACTCCTCATGAAATAAACTAGTTCAGAGCTCGCTATGGAAAAACAACAAGGTTAATTACTGTTGGAAGTATATTTGGAGAGAGAGCTATTATTACAAGCTAACCAAGAACTGCTACAATAATAGCAGATAGTCATCCAACTGAATTAATAGTATTGGATAGAGACAAATTTCTACCAGCGTTGGAAGAGCTAAAACGAACTCTCTAATTGAGAAGAGATATTTTATTCTAGATTTTCAAGGACATGGATAACTATTCAAGTGCAAGGATGGAGAGTATGCTCTACTCTTTTTAGGTGAATTTAGCCCATTTGAATAATAAAATAACACATTCCTCAGGTTGTTAACTTTAGTAGGGGACAGACAATCACTGAGCAAGATCAAAAAGATGATAAATTCTATATCATTGCAGAAGGAGAAGCTCAAATATTGAAGAAACTCTTGATTGACATATCACCTAATAAAACAGAAGAAAAAATAGCTAGACTTTCCATAATAGGTCACTCAACATTATGAATTAAAAATATTTTTAAATTAATGATTGTCGAATTGAATTGTTCTTTAACAGATATTAAAATAATGAATTATTTGCTCTTAGGTCCTGGGGTTATGGTTGGTGATGAGATAATGCTTTAAAGTGAATAAAAATACACCTATACAGTGGAAGTGACTTCTATACGGGCTTCTGTTTTAGTTGCAGATAAGAAGATAATTGACAGAAAATTCCCAAAAGACTTAAAAGATTATTTAAAAAAACTAACTTTTTTTAAAGAGAAAGGGAGATAACATCTTCTTGAAAACAAAGTGGAAGAGTTGAAAGAAGAGTAGATCTCTTCGATTATTAGGTAAAACTAAAGAAACTTTTCAATTAAAGGAAACAAAATTGGCTTAAAAGAAGACTAAACAAATAATTCCACCCGAAAAATCAAAGAAAGCTTTTAATCTCATTCAAATCTTTTACATGGAGAAAATAGGGAATCAATAACTTTATCCCGATTTGGAGATAACATATCAAGTTATTCTCAAAGTTCTCATCATAATTTTCTCTCTTAAGAGACAGGAAATCTTCAAGGAAATAGAATAAAGGATTAACTTGCTTCCTTCGATGTTAAAACACATGTTTTTGATTTCGGAGATGGAAAAAATATCGAAAATGCAGAACGTATTGAAAAAATTTTTAAATTCAAAAACAGAGCAGCTTAAACAAATCACACTCCTGCAAATAAAAGTAACCTTTTATTAATGAAGTCAAAAAATATAAAAAACTCTAAGAATAATTTGATCCAAGTTGTGAAGGGAAATACATAAAGTAATTTAGCTAATACATAATAAACGCAAGAACCTAGTAACAGCTTTGATAATATATAAATTCCTTTTTCGTTAGCATAAAAAAAAGAAGAAACTTTTTCTCAAAATGGAAAATATCCTTCAGTAATAACAAAAACTTCAAAGAAATCTTCTATTTTATTATTACCTATTGAATAATTCGACTAAAATAAATCTTCTTAAGTAATTCCTATTCTTACCTCCTAAAAAATATAATAGCAGATAACTTCAAAAATTGTTACAAGTCCGTTAGTTACAGAAAAAAAATAATAATATTAGTATTCAACGTTGCCAATCAAAAATAGATTTTTTAGAAATTCTGATAATATTATGTAAAGCAATTTTGAAGAAGGAGGAAGTCAAAAAGAACAATTTCACAAGACATAACATAACGTTACCTAGCAAAATTTAATTGAGAAAAACTTTTCAAACAAAATAGTTTCCCAAATTGATCACAATTAAAAATAATTAGCATTTTCTTTGACAAAGAAAAAGCAATCTCAAGGATCTCTCTCTGATAGTAGCCTAGTTTTACAATAACCATAATCATCTAACAGTTTAACTAACTCCCAGAAAAGGTTGTCTTTAAGATATTTACAAACCTTGAATGCTGTGCATTTTCAAAGTGACAATAATCAAGATACCTTTGTTGATACTAAAGAAAAGAAATAACCATCTTAGCTATTTACTATTCAAGGATAGTTATTTCAAGAAGCAAAGATTAAAGAGATAAGATGCTTTACAAAAACTAATAAAAGTGATTATGAAATCAACAACTAAGAAAAAAACATGCTCGGATCTTAAAGAAAAGGAGACCATGTGTATTAAATTGTTCCAATTAGAAGATACAATAATACTATTAAAGAAAAGGAAAAAGAGACTAATTGTCTTTAATTCCAAACATAATAGAGAGCTGATATCTCACAGCAGAAAGAAATAAGATATAGCGAAAAAAATAACCATTTCTTAAATTAGTTTTTTCATATTACAAATTTTCTTAAAATATGATTTGTTAATAAAATAAATAAAAAATGAAGCTAGATTTGAAAGGAGAACATAACAATATTTTTAGTAGATAAATGACGATTAAAAAGGGCAGTTTTATTTTTGAAAATATAAATACAATATTCATAAGATGAGGGACAATAAAAGGGAGATGATCAAAAAGCTTTCCAACATATTGAATAATTTGATCATCTTAAAAATTCAAATTGGCATTTTATTCTAAAGTAGTAGGTCAATAAACTCTGTCTGTGAAATCATACCATCTTTATTTGTATCACACTCTTCAAGAATTTATTTCCAAAATTCATCAGGGATGTCGCCCATAATATACTGCAGTTCCTCCTTGGTAATGTTACCATTTCCATCCTAGTCGAAAATTTTAAATGATTGTTCAATCTTCGCTTTCGAAAGAAGAATCTCTTTATTTGAAGCAGCCATCAGGAATTCTGTTTTTTAAAGACAATAAATTTGAGTTTTTCTAAAGAAAAAAGCACATTTAAAAATAACTTACCTGTAAAATCTACTTTTCCTGATTTATTTGTATCAACTTCATCCAATATTTTATCTACTTAGACTATTGCCTTATCTTTATCTCCGAGTACAGTTGTATACCCTAAGAAAATAATAAGTATATTAATTTAAACTTTTGTAATAGCTCACCTTCTACCAACTCTTCTTTAGAAAGAGTTCCATCTCCATTTCTATCAAGTGATCTAAACGTTTTTTGTAACTCTTCTTTGTCTTATTGGGAAACTACTTGAGATACAATGAATGTAAGGATAGCTTGCTTGAGTTTTGAACGTGTATAAAATGATGATAAATTAGATAAAGCTCTGGTGCTAATATGCGTAGAAGGAGCATTCTTTTATATCCAAGGATCTGCAAGAGCAAGTTCAGCAGATATTCTTTTTTTAGGGTCGTATGTGAGCATCTTTTTAATAAGGCTTTTAGCTTCTTCTGAAATTTTATCCCAGTCTTCAGGTTCGAAAGTAAACTTACCTATCCTAACTTTTTTTAGAATTTCATCTTCAGATCTACCTCCAAAAGGAGGATAACCACAAAGAAGAATAAACAAGATTACTCCGCAACTCCACACATCACATTTTTCATCATAATTTTAATCCAGAACTTCGGGAGCTATGTAATAAGGCTAACAAAAATGTATGTTATTATTTAATGAGAAGCATATAAATGTTATTTTTACTGTTCCAAGTCTTTTTGACATTTTTTTGGTCTTGTCCATTCTCCTTGAAGTTCCAAAATCAATAACTTTGAGATTTGCATTCTTTTTGTCTGAATCAAAGAGTAAGTTTTCTGGTTTTAGATCTCTATGGACAATATTATTTTGATGGCAATATACAACAGCAGAGAGAATTTAGCGCATATAATCAGCAGCCATCTTCTCTGTGAAATGAGTCATTGACTTTATTTTGTCAAACAATTCTCCTCCAGAACAGTATCTATGAAATAAAGGTTAGTTATTTCCTATTTAAGAATAAAAGAAAGTATTTACTCCGTAATAAGATAATAGTTTTTATTATCTTAATATAACTCTATGAGTCTGAGAATGTTCGGATGATCAAGATTTTTGAGGATATTCATTTCAGAAAACAGTCTATCTTCATCTTCCTTAATAATAGAGCTCTTTTTTATTGTTTTCATGGCTCTAACTAGTTTTGTTTCTTTGTGAATAATTTTGGATACTTAGCCAAATGCCCCTGTTCAATCAAATAAAAATGAAAACTTATTAATACTATTCTTTAAAATATTATTTCTTTTCTACCTTCTCCAAGAATTTCTCCAATTTTATAATTCTGAGTTATGGAGCCTTGTTTGAGATGAATGAGCCTATCTGCCGAGATATTAAAATCAGTCACAGGAGCCTTAGATTTAGATGGACTTCTTGGTCCAGACTAAGAATTTTTTCTGTTCTTATCGTCTGCCTCAACTTTTTGAGAGTTTGGTTTTTCAGAAGCTGGCTCAGTTTTCTTTGGTTTGGAAGAATTTGATGAAGGAGGTAAGCCAGGAGCCTGTTGCTTTGGCACTGGATTAGCGGCTTAATTATTATTTGGCGCTTATCTATCAGCTGAAACAGATGGCTTTTTCTATCTAGATTCTTAAGCTGAACCACCAGAAGATTATTTTGCTATTGGTAAAGATGCTCCTTAATTTTATTATTGCTCTTTTCCATCTTTAGAATTTTTATCATTAGTTTCAGCAGATCGAATATCTCCTGCTGCAGCTGTTGTATGTGGTTGGTTACTAATATTATTTAAAGGAACAGCTACTTATGAAGATCCTTTTAAATTCGAGTTTGAGCCTAGTTTAGTAATTTGTTTAGGTGGTTCTTAGGTAGTTGTTGCTGTCTCCCTAATAGAACCTTGCTGCTTATCTCCAAGCATTTCTATGATTAAAAAAACGCAAGTTTAATATTTTAAAGAAAAAATTCATCAAATAACAAATGAATTTGATCTTAAATATAAATTTAATAGAAAGATGCTTTTATTCCCTCTCTTTAAAATATTTTTTGAAGATAATACTTTCATGATTCGATTATTGCTCTTCAAAAGCTGGAGTATTGCTCTGGCTTCCAACAAGTCTTTCGTCTCCTTCTTGATAATCTTATTTTGAGTTATGACTCACAATTGATTTTCCCTAAAAAACAATACAAACAGTAAATTATGTCAGATTTACTAAACTTCTTAATCCTCATTATTTTCCGAAAGGAATGTATCAAGACATAACATTTAGTATCAATATGGTAATCTAAGTTGTATGGCTCTTTTTATTTACATATTTTTCTTTGAGGCCTTTAGATGATTCTTCTTCTTTAAGCTTCTCTTTATCGCTGGTATAGTTCTTTCCTGATGCTCCGCTGAGTGTTGGATCTTTGCCATTTTGGATATTAATCGTATCTTTATCTTTTAAATATTTTCATTTCAGTAATTAATAGATAATCACGATGAGAATATAATGCAACTTATAAATGAGAAACTATTATTTCGTTTTTTCAAAAGAATATCTACTATCACTTTGATCGAAGTTCGCTCAAAGCAAAGCTAAAAAAGAAAATGCACAATGTTTTAAATAGAAGTAAAGCAAATACCTTCTATAGGACTGTTTCCTTAGCAACATTAATTTCCCATTTAAACAAGGAAATACTTCCAGATAATTTTTGAGAGACAGATTCGTTGCAATCTTGATGTTCTCTTCTTTAACTACTACTCGGTTGCTGATAAATTAAGGAAGCGCTTTTTTCTTATTATTTGATTACAAGTAAACAAAATCAATCATCCAGTCTCAACCCTCCTGGGAAATAATACACTTAATTTATTTGGTTTTACTTCTTTCAATCCTCAGTTCAGTCATCAAAATATAACCAAATAACTTCTGTCTATTGATTATTTTTATTTCTTGAGAAGGGTATTTCAAGCCTTAACATATTTGTTTTGATTATTTTTTTGTTTTGTTACAACGGCTCTATCAATAATCATATTTAATTTACTATGAGTTAATAATTATTAATTGCTTTATTAATTTATTTAAAGGCGTGAATTATCCTTTTGTTTCTTTTGCTAAAGGATTCTTCTTAAATGAAACACACTCAGATATTCTCCATTTCAGAAAAATAAATATTTATTTCAACATTTATCAAAATTTACAAGAAATTGATAAGTATTTATTATTATCTGATTTACTCATATCTACTTTGCCTTGGAGTTCATTTTCATTTGGGAGAAATTTTGTGAAATAGTTCTCTAAATCACAATCTAAGATGATTTTTTTCCCAAAGTATCCTGAAAAAAGTTATTTAAACTCTCTCATACTTTTACAATTCGCTCTAAAAAACAATAAAAATCAATTCTTTTCAATAATCAAATTCTTCAATCAAGATGTGATTACTTATGTTTTTGTAGGAATTCCTTAACTATTGAAATTGAATTTTTCACTTTGCCCTATGTGATAATATCTTCAAATAAAACTTTTGCCTTTATCAAAGCATATTGGCTTTTGATCAACTAGTCATTTTATTATATCTCTTATTAATTTCCAAGAACTTGCTCTAGTTCTCTTAGTCGTTCTCTTCTTTCCTACTCAATTCAATTAATATAACTAACATTAATGTATTAATTTCTTACTCTAACGAAAGCAGGTGACTTCAGACTAGAAACAATATCAAAGATGCAAAAACCTATCAAAACTTTAACACAGTTTGAGAAAGAGAAGTTATTCAGTATTTATATTACTCTCATTAATAATGGCAGTTTCTAAATTCTGTACACAGAAATAGTTTTCAAGAAAATTAATAGCCTGAGCTCTAAGAAGGATTTCTCCCACAATATTTTTTTCTTGCTATGCTGAATAGGAGATGAAAGTCAAAGTTGAAAGGCTACTTGTGATAATTGGTAGCTCAATCTCAGGAGGAAGCAATACTATCTATTTTAGATCATAAGAATTTCAACTAATTTCTAAATAATATTACCTGCATTTTCTTTGGATTCGATTGAGATAGTTTGTTTTTGACGATATATTAATCAAAATCTCTTATGAAATCTATCTGTTCCTAACATTTTTGATCGTTTGGCTATATTACTGAGAGCATATTACCAACTCAACAAAAAATAAAATAAACTATAAACGATAATAACTTTTTAAATTGAATTTACTTTTGAGTTCTTCAGTTACTCCTGCAAATAAAGAAACCATATGAATTGGAATTGGATCTCGTTGTTCGAAATTCATCTTGTTTTGTTAACAAAAATATGAATAGAAATATCTAAAAGTATTAAAATATCTTACAATTGTCGTATCACCACAAGAATAAGAGGCTATTTTTTCTCCAACTGTGTATGCAGAATATGTGAGGGGTGTCTATAACTAAGCCGAAATGCTTGCTTTTACAGAAAAAGAGTCTTAGCAAGCAAATAAGTTTCTATTTATTGAATAGTTTCCTTGATGTATCAAGTATTATTTATTTTAGCCGACCGAATGCCATTGAATTGGAGAATCTTCTACATCAATAGACTGCTATTTTATTGTTAATTCGAATATTCCTCCAACTTGTGCATATCCAGGCAACTCTATTCTTAGATAACTGGTATTTTTTTAAGCATTTTCTATGATTTCGAAGGAAAGCAGTTTTCCATTGAGGAAGCAATTAAATACTTTGATATTCTTGATATCCAAAATGATGACATTACTTTCTTGAAGCACTTTGAAGTGATAATTAACCTATTTAATAAATACAAACAAAGTTCAATATTGTATTATTTTACCATCGAAATTGCCTCATTTGAATTAAAAGGCAATTAGAAATTAAGGCAAACAATATTACACTTGTGCTGATTGTTTTGTTGGAAAAATCGAATTTCATGATAAGGCTGTAATGGAAGCAATTTATTTATTCTAAATTAGATTCAGAATCGCTATCATCTCTTTTAGGAAATACTATTTTTCCAAGTTGAGTTGGGTTCTTTTCAAATTTTACAGTGCTATTTTGTTTTTATTTATTTTTCAATCTCTAGATTTTTTTAAAAAGAAAGAAACATCCATAAGCAGCAATGGCTGAACCAAGCAAAACTCCAAACATTCTTTTGTTTGTATTGAAAAAGATCTGAGTCCAGTTCGCTATTAGAGGTGGGTCTATCTTAGGCAAGTGCAAAAACATTTTTAGTAGATTGAAGTCTTTCTAGATTTTTTATCAAATCTTTTAGGTTTTTGGTCTGAACAATAATTAATTAATTCTATGGAAATCATTCTTTTCATATTGAATTCTAAAGTTTTGATATTTGCAATTAACTAATTGCTAACAAATCGTTTTTTTAAAATGATAAATTGTTTTAAATACTTGTTTTTATTGTTAAACAAAATGTAGAATGTAACTCAAATTTTTAAATCCGCTTTAGTTAGGGTATAGGTGATGCCATAATACAGAGATTGATTGGCTTTAAAGGTTTCAACAGCCAAAGCTTGATCATATTAAGAAAGAGCCTTATAAATTCCTCTCACGAATTTCATTCGTCCATGAAGACTTAAATGCTTTTGAACCAAAGGCACAACTGGAGAGTATTTTACAGACAGAGCAGCTAAATACCAAGTAGTATAAATTTCAGGATTTTTAACTTCATTAAGAGCAAATGTTGTATCTAACAACTGAGCCTTTTCGAAAGAAAGTTAGTCCTTATTATTAATATTCTGTAAGAAAATGATTTTTTAGTCGACTGTAAAATCATCCCATTCTTTCTTTGAGAGTGAATTTGAATTGAGGAAAGCTGAGGCGGCTGCTTTTGCTTTGTTTACACGCTCACTTTTTAAATCAAACACTTGAGGAGGATATCCTTTCTAATTAATCCAAGATTCCCAATCAATTTTAGCATTTATTTCTTCTCCAAATTGAGACACAAAGTATTATCTGAACTCATTAGTGTCGAGACTCTTGCGCCTGAAAACGAAATTTATGAGATATTATTTAAGAAAATTAAATATTTACTTGTAAGTGTTAACAAAGGCTTTTGTGAATATCGAGAATTTCTCTTTTCCCACAAGATTTTAGATGTGAGTCAAGAGCTGAAAGCCTCTTACGTAAGGGACTGTGCTGAAGGCATCATCAGGATTATCATATCCGATTTGGGGATTAAGAGTTGTATAAGAATGGTCATGCCCAATCGAATCGATACAATTTTTTAGATCCTTATCCAGCAGAGCGAACTTTGCCTAAAAATAAATCAATAAATGGTTTTATTTCCCAGATAAAACAATCAGCAATTTTAGTATATTTCTGTTTTACATTATAAGCTTCTTCTCCGTGAAGGATACGCACTGCTTCACTCTCAAAATAAACAGTCCAACCTTCAAATTCACAAATTATAATTAAAATTTTTTAACTCTTCAATTACTTTCATTCAGCCAGAAAGAGTTCCAGTTCTTGCAGGAGAAGAGGTTACCACTCCAAGAATGTGCCATTTCATGGATAATTACGTCAGTGCTAGACTTATCTCCAACAATAATAGAAGGAGAGGCAAATGTAAGCAATGGGTTTTCCATTCCGCCATATGGGAAAGAAGGAGGAAGAACCACAACCTTTATAAAATCAGGTTAGATAATTAAATAATGAAACTCTATTTACCTTATATTCCTTCCATTCATAGGGAGTGATAAAGTTCTCTAGTGTTTTTAGCTGAATTTCCATGTCTTCAAGCTCTTTGGCTGATTTTTCTATGACTTCAGGTTCAGCAATGACACTGGTTCTCTCAGAAACTTAAAAAATAATACATTTTCAATAAATAATTGTTATCATTTCTTTACTTTTTTGTTCCACAAGATTTCCTGCAACTATTGCAAAAAGGTAAGAAGGAATGGGAATCTCTTGAGTAAAGTGACTCTAAATAAAAAATCAAATTAGTTGCGGCTTTGTAATAAATAATATTACTTTGGTAAAATCTTTCTCTTCTTGTGAAGAAATTAGCCTTCCAGATACAAAAGCTTTGTATGGTTTTTGCACTGTGATGTGAGCTGAAAAAGTTGATTTCACTGCAGGAGTGTCTTAGCAGGGGAATATTGTTCTATTCCAGATAGGCTCACTTTGTGTAAACATGTATGGATGTGTCTTTCCTGATTTATCGTAAAATTTTATTAATTGATTTGGTAAAGTGATTTATTTGTTAGTAACCTTCTGTTTGAGAAGGGCTGAGCCAATTCAAAGCTGATTCTTTGGATTCAATGGTTGAAAACTAGACAGATATTATGGCAGTTCCGACTTGCAATATTTCTGGAAGAGATATTTTGAGCTGGTCTCCTAAAGTTGAAGTAATCTTTTCATACTTTACGATTTTAAAAGACAGTTCTTTTCCATCAGACAGAGTGCATCGAGTGACTTCAATATTTCTGATATCAAAGTCAATTTCTTGAGTTGCTTGAAGGATGTTCAAAGTATACTCTATCTATGTAAAAAAGAATGGTTAAAAGTAGAAAATACCATTAAATCATTACTTTTCCTTCAAGCTTTTTTTAGTTGAAATCAATGGTTAGATCGATGTCGTGATGAGTACAGACAACGGAATCGATATTTGACAGTGAAGAAATATCAGAGCTATTAAACTATGAGGGAGCTTCAAGAAGAACTTGTTCCATTTGATAATTAAGATTTTGCCTATTTATTGTTCAGATATTTATTTTCTATTAGCTAAAACCCGAAAATAAAAGACTTAATTCAAATAAAATTTCCGATGATTGAATCTGGAATAATTTGGTCTTTTTGCAAATTGATTTGAATAAAAGAATAATTATTTGTCTTTTAATCTCTCTGTTCTAAAAATAATAATTATTCATATTAGGGGTTATTAAAAGCTCAAGAAGATGTCATTCTTAGTTTGTTGAATATGCCATTACTTGCCCGATAAGCAACAAGGATAGTTGATAAAAGAAAAAATAAAAGGATGCTTTGAAAATGAAGATAACATATTTTTGTTTATTTAATAATTTAGAAGCTATTCAACTAGATATGTGTCAGCTACCTATTCAAAAAAACTACTTTCTGAAATCAATCTTTTTGTAAAAATAAGATAAGATCATTTTAAAAAAAGAACGTTTAGCTGAAATAAATATTAAGGAGGATTTACTAAGAGTTAAGATAAAATAATGATAAAACCAAGAAGTTCCTAGAGATTCATATTGAAATAGGCAAGATTTTAAAACGCATAATTTGGAGGATTCAAAATAACAAAGGTGAAAATGTAAAAATATTTCTCTCATGCTTGATGAATTGAATCTAGCTCCAATACAAAATAAGGTTAACATTTGTTTGTAATTCAACAGAAGAATTAGAATTCTTAACAAAACGTATTCAAAAGATGTTAGGCCGTTTTTAGATGAAAAAAGCAAATGAGATAGAAAATAGTTTATGGAATAACAGGTATTTCAAATTAAATTATGAAATTAACAGTGCAAACTAGATAACCATTAAATCAACAGCAACTGTTTATCTTGATTGTAGGAAAAATGAGGAAATTTTAATTTACTTAATATTATTGATTGTGATTAAGTGACAAAATGTTGTACAATTTAAAGATGACATAACTAGAAAGAAAAATAATAAGTCTCCTTTTTTGTGACAGCAATTAAGAAGGCACGAACGAAAACTTAATTAATCCAAAGGAAAACGAATAATATGTTAACACTCAATCGTAACATCAAATTTCAGTATTAACCCTAAAACCAACTCTACATTTAGCCTATCAGTCAAATTTTCATAACATTACTGAATGAAGCATGGATTCTCTGAATAAATCATACGAATAGCAAAGATACGTGACAGTATTATTTAACGTAATTTCAATGGATCGCAAATTCAATATTAAAATGTCATCATCAATTAAATTAGAAGAAGTCAAATTGCTCTTATAAAATGTCTTAAACATTTCACTGTTTGGAAGAGATGTAAAGTTCTTAGCAAAAGTCAGGGATAAGGATACTTTTCTCCCTATTAACTCTAACTTAACATTCGATCAACTTTCAATATCTAAATCATGCGAGCTTAAGGTTGTATTTTCTGATTATGGAGCCTGATTGTTTCATCTTCACTTTCTCATCCATAAATCGCATTCATAAAATATGTCCTTTTCCTTTCATAAACTAATATGCATTGTCACCAATATCTATTTTGCTTGTTTTTTTTGTGCAGAAACAAAAATACTTTAATAAATTGCCCTTTTCGTTTACTATCCATTTGTTTCAAAAATAAGGTAAAACTCCTTTAATAAATTTAGCACATCTAAAATATTTGATTAATTTCAAAATCAACTTCAAATCATTCAATTTATTAGTCAGTTCATTGGTTTTCATAGATCGCTACCAATAAAGTACATTTTCTGTGTTTTATCCTAAGGAAATAAATGTAAGATTTGTAAAAAAAAGATCAATTCTTACAAATGGAATCGAATGATCTTCGAAAAGATTTCGCTTTTTCAAATCAACTCCTAGACAAGCCTTCAAGGAAAAATAAAGTTAATTAAATAACATTAATTTGTCTTATTTTTTTGAAAACTTACTTTTGTTTTCTGAAGACAAACCTGATCTTCAACTTCGAATGTTCCTTTTCGAGTTGAAAGAATCTGAGCTGTTTCTTCTTTCCAATCCTTAAAGAGATATTTAACATATTCATTTGAATATATTTTTATTTTTACATTTAAAAATGCTTCGCATCCTTTGATCATTTCTGGAGGAGGAAACTCATAAATTAGTAGATGCCTGATAGTACAGACTTTTGAAAAAGCATCTAAAATCTAAGATTATTGAAAATGAAATTTTAGAGTGATGCTTTGGTTAGCAATAACTCAAGAAGGCGTTTACTTATGAATGGCTTCGAGGATCTTTTAAGAGTTCTAGAGTTTCTCTTACTACTGCTTAGCAAGCATTGCAATAGAGTTCTTCATCAACAAGTTTATTATTGCGCGATTGTTCTAAAATTTTGAAATTATTTCGTTTGAGAAATTCAATGAAAAATGCAGTTTCTATGTGTACTTGCTTGCGAATGAGAGATTCCAAATGAGATAATCACAATAAGGGAAACGAAGAATTTCATCCTTTTTCTTACAACAATCTAAAGATTAGCACAACAAAATCAACTTTTTATTTTATCAATTTGCAATTTTTTTTGTGTTCAAAAATTCAGGGAAAGTTTTCTTCTAATGTCTACTATTTTTTGGGTTATTTATCAAAAAGGTACAATTTAAAAAAAGAAAAGAAAAAAAAGAGTTGAAATCAAACACAGAGGAAATGAGCAGTAAAACAGAAGAAGATGTAAACTTCTTTTCAACTGAATTATATTTGACTTTATGATTTGAAAAGAAAAAGAATGCTCTTCAAAGTTTACCAATCAGAGCCTATCTTGATCAGACTGTTGTTCCACTTCTCCTGCAGAGTCTTACTGAGATTGTGAGAGAAAGGTAAATATTAATAGTCTTTATGCTTGAAATAATTATTATTGAAAATAGACCTTCAAATCCAGTTGAGTTTGTAGCTCAATATTTATTACAGAATAATCCAGAAAATGAGCAAACACAGGAATAAAAAAAATGAGCAGAAATAGTGTTAGCAGATAATTACTAACTATTGTAAAAAATGAACCTGTATCTGTTTGAATCTTTGTTTCAAGCAATCCATAGAAACTTACAAAATTCGTCGAATACTATCTATACAATCTAAGAAATTTCATGATCAAATGAAATCCAAACAATTAAAAATTGGATGCACTTATTTAAAACACAGTAGAAAACAATTATTAAATCTGATTTTTAAAGTCCTATATTAATAACAATCTTATTTTTTGAAAATGTTAAAGTGTCATCTAAGGAAGAAAAAGCATTTTGATCTACTAGAATGTATAAATTAAGAAGAGAACAAATAATATTTCTTATTACAATAATCAAAAATTAAGAATTATTAGTATTAAATAACTAAAGGAGGAAAAATAACGAATAAATTCTTTGAAATGTCGAACGAATCTGAAAATGAACACTATGAAGGGGAGGAAGAAGAAGATAATTTATCAGATAGAGGCAGCGAAGAGGCTGATAGTGAGGAAGATGAAAACGCAGCTAGACTCTTAGAAGAAGAGGAAAAGAGTGTAAGATTCAATATTAATGCTGATATGATATTTATCATAATAATACTTCTAAACAGATTAAGGAATAGTTGAAGCATGCATCATTTGAAACAATTATGAAAATCAAGCAAAGATAGAAGGAAATCGAGGATTAATTGAAGTAAAAGAAAGACAAGGGAGGCAAAAAGAGCAATCTTAAAAGATCTTCCATCAAATAAAACTCTGAAGAATTCTAATCTAAAAGATAGAAAGGAGCGTAACAAAATAATAAAATATCAGCAGTTTTCTTATATTTATTTTGATTTAGTCCAATCGAAAGAAACGCGAAGAAACCAGTTTCTGTATTTCAGACAGTTGTTCAGACAAAAAAATAAAAAGGAAGAGATCCTAGATTTGATTAGCTATCAGGCGAGCTAAATCAAACTTTTTTTGATAATAGCTATGGATTTATAAATGATATGAAGAAAAAAGAAGCTTAGATACTCTCTAAAGAAGTCAAGAAAAAGAAATTCACTCAAGAAGAGAAACAAGTTCTTAAGAATGAATTAGGAAAAATCAAGGGAGAACTCAAACACAAAGAATATAATGATAAAAAATAAAAAGTTATGTAGAAATACAAAGATAATGCTAAGCAGTCAATAGAAAAGGGAAATTAACCATATTTTGCTAAAAAAGGTACATTCTTATTGTCTATGTTTCTATTTTTCTAATTCTTGTTTTTCTTGATAGCTTAAATAAAGGAGGATATTCTAAGAATGCAATATGATAGTCTTAAAGGAACGAATAAATTACAAAATGTCTTAAAAAGAAAGAGAAAATAAAAGAGCGATATGCTTATGTCTGCTTATCATCTTATTACAAATAAAAAAGTAAAAACAGAGTGATGCTTATTTGTGTTGTTTTTATGTAATATTTTAAGCAAACGATCTGATTGATATTTTTTCTTAACATGCAAAAGAGAAAAGATATTTAAAAACATTAAATGAGAAGAATCAGTAATAAACACTGCTTGATAATGTTGTTTTCAGAGCAGATATTAAACAAGAGATTCGAGGGGTGCTCTGATATCGTTGGGATAAAAAAAGATAGATCTTGAGAAAAATAAGGTTATTTGAAAATAAAAAAAATTAAGAAAAGAAAATTTAAAAAGATGGAAGTAGAATAAGCCTCAGAGTTCGAGAGATAAATTGAGTCTTTGCTTGCTAAAGAAAGAGAAGCTCGTTTAAATAACAAAAATGACGAACTAGCTAATGTTATTAAGCAGATAGTAAGTGCATTCTTTAGTTTTTCTCTTTTTAACTTTTATCTATTTGCATTAGGTTTAGTTGGCTTTCGATATGAAGGAATACACTAGATTATTTGAGCTCATGATAGAGATCTCAAAGAGAAGAGGACAAAGCAAGAAAGCTTAAACACAGATGGTTCATTTGGCAATTAGTTTCATTGACTTGCTGGAAGATATTTCTATTAGAATCAAGCTTATTGAGACTATTAAAGAAATATGTGACAAAAAAATATTCCTTGAGGTTGAATATGCCCGATGTTGCCTTAGACTTGTGAAATATAAAGAAAATGACAATGAAATCAATGAGGCAGCTAAGATTCTCCAAGAAGTTCAAGTAAACTTTATTAGAAGTATTTTTATGTTTTTCACATGACTTTCTTAGGTGGAGACATATGGGTCTATGGATAAGAGAGAAAAGGTAGAATTCATTCTTTATTAGATGAAAATTATGGTGAAGAAGGGAGATTTCGTAAGATTGATGATTATTTCAAAGAAACTAACTCCATAAGCACTCAACGATAAAAAGATCATCGATCTCAAGATTCAATACTATGCGTACCTTGTTGAATATTACAAGAATGAAAACCTCTTTGTAGATGTAGCTAACTGCTATAAATAGATCTTCGACGCTCAAAATGATAAGGAGAACTCTGATATCGAACTACCAATCACCCTTGATTTTAATTTCGATGCATCATTCTAGAATACATTCGAAAACTTAGTTGCCTACCTTCTTATTCCTCAGTATTCTCCTAAATAGTTTGAAGAACTTACAGCTCTCGTTGGTCCTCTTTATAAGCATATCCTTTCAAGGTACCCTAGACTTAAAAATGTAGTCGAATCCTTCCTTAAAGACGAACTGATTGATACTGATCCTGCTTCTTATCAACTCTAAGATATTCTTTGTTTCAAAGACTAGACTAAAGGTGTTTAAAACACTTCTGAATTTAGAAAACAACTAATTTAGCACAATATCAGAGTGATTTGCAAGTATTACTCAAGAATAAATCTTACTAGAATTTCTGAGTTATTGAAGATCACCACAGAAGAAGCAGAGAATGAATTGTGCGAAATGCAAAATGAAAAACTAGTCTACTGCAAAATAGACAAGCTCAAAGGAGTAGCTAATTTCAGACCTCGTAGTTCAGAAAACGATATCCTCAACAGTTGGGCAAACGATGTTAACAAAGTGCTTGTCCTGATTGACTAGACTACTAATCTCATCAAAAGAGAGGAAGAACAGTACATAGCTGCTAAGTGATTGTGAATAATAAATTATTTTTATTCAAAAGTATTTTTGTAACAGCTGTCTTCGTTAAACATCTTCAAACAATATTATCTTTAAAATCATGATAACTATTATTTTATTACTTTAAAGAATTAGAAGAGATCAACGATATTAAGTTTTTGAGAAATAATATTGATTTTCATTTTACAATAATCAATACTAATTTAAAAATTATTACGAAACATTTAAGAATATTACAATATCTTTTGTCTTTCAACATTGAATTCTAACAAATGATTGAGGGTCTTGAATATAAGATAGCAAAACTTGTGAGAATCGCTGGATGCTTTCTTTTTAAACAAAATGCCTGCTGCATTGTACAACTTGAGGAAGATGGCAGACAATAAAATTCATCGAGTGTTTTCTAATAATAGAATTAAACTTATTAATTCGAACTATCAATTCAGATAAAGGCAAATCATTTGGAGTCTCACTTAACCTTAATTGTAAATCACTACGCAAAGTTGAATCTTGGATTGCTTCTATATTATCAACAACTGGATAGTTTTGAAGGATAGATCGAGACATTTGAACATTCTTTTTCTTATTCCGAGAATAATCCTTGAGATATGCTCTAAAGTCGATTTAAAGTGTCCTCCAAGTTTCAATTTCTTCAATTTAGACTTGCAAAAGATATTTTATCAAAATCCCAAAAACATTTTTGATCACATTTCTTGTATCGAATTGTCTTCCTTTATTGTCTTTTTTAGCTGAATTTTTACTTATTTTTTTCCTTATTTTCCTATATTTTTCTTAGAAAGATTGCTAGTCATGATCTTCCAAAGCCATTTAACTTGAAAAAGCTTATTCATTACTTATTTTTCTTTTTTAGTTTTGATTATTAGTAGTCCTTAAATAGTTTTTCTCATCATTCTCCATATTGATTTTGTTATTGTCTCTACGCATATTTTCTTCTAATTAACCTTTTTAGTTAAGTTAAGAATGCTGAATTTCATTGGTTTCTTTTCTACCTTACTCTTCTTATTAAGCCTAGCCTTTATTTTTAGGTGAAGTTCTAGGTTACGACAATAAGTTCTAATATGGTAACTGCTACTTGCTAGGTAGTGATATTTTGATACCATTGATGGCTTTATCAAAGACCTCTTCTTTAGTAGTATTAGAGGAAATAGAGCTGCTTTTTTCTTAAGTCGTTTATTATTATTGCTCTACTATTTCTCTGTCTATTTTATGCGAATTAATCTAAAATTCAGGAATAATATTCGTTTCTGGCTTTTAATTGCATGAACTCGAATTCTCCAGGTTATTTTACTGCGTTTAATTTCTTGAAAATAGATTTGATCCCTTTAAATGCGTTTAATGCTAATTAATCGAAGAAATCTGGACATCTGTCTAAGAAGTATCTGTAAATGAGTTGAGTTAGTTTCCAATCGGAGTTTGATTTAGCTGGCAAACAGTATTTAGACTTTTCTTTCTTTCTAACTAATAACTTTGAAAATTATCTTAATTTATTTTTTGATCAACATCTGGCACTACAGAACCACCTAACATTGCTAAAGAAAGACCAAATTATCCAAGATCAAACTTCTCTTTTTCGCTGAGATGTATTTCCCTTTAAGTATCTTCTATTGATCTAATATTTTCAATTATTTTGGTATTAAGATTCTACAAAGAAGAAAAATCTATTTCTATATTCTTATCACTGATACTCATGTACTACATGAAATTTTTATCCAGATTCTAAAGTAAATTGCACAGTCCTTTTCTAAGAGTTTTAATTTTGCTATCTACATTTGAAGTTCTTCGTTAAAAAGTCAACAGTGATACATTTTACATTTGGTTTTCATTGCATTTTTGTTTTTATAGATTAACTTAATTTTCACTTTGCAAGTTCATTGTCTTCTCAAAAAGAAAAAACGATGGCTATGCAAACTATGCAATCTGCTGATCTTACTCCTAAAACAGCAGCTACTACCCACTTAACCTTCCTTAAGTAAAGTTAGTCTTAGGATAATATCCATACGTTTATTGATCTGGATAAAAAATATTTCCTGTGCTATTAATTTGTTAGTGTAGTTTTAACATTTATTCTTAGTTTTACTCTTGGTTAGTCATGTAATTATCTTTTTAGTTCATTTGAACAGTTGAAATATGATTTCGTAATTGTTCGTTAACATGTGAAAAGGAAATATCAGAAAATGTTGGCTAAGGGTCATTTTATTTGTGTAGTAGGTGATGAAAACGATTTGCAACCTACTATGTAATTGAAGAATCTGAAAATTTAGTTTAAAAGGGATATAATTGTGTCCTATCTTAGAAAGATGGTTAAGTTAGAGGAAAACTAGAAGCTTGAATTGGTGGAATTCTTAGTTAAGGTGATTCTAAGAGAAATTGAGGAAATTAGTGTTGCTGATGAGAGTTCATACTCTAAATAAGTTTGGTTTTTAGTAGATTCAAATGAGTATTTTCTTTTAGACTTCAAAGAAAAGTTCAGATAAATACTAAAAAATTAAATTATTGATGCTCGATTGCTTATATCTGCTATTTGTTTTATGTCGAGTATGAGACCTATTAAATTACGATCGGAGACATTTTAAAAGAATCAAATCATTTTGATTAATTATCATCCGCTGGGCGTGAATTCAACCAGAGATGAAGTATCTTTTTTGTCTTCTTGCTTTTTCAGGATTTGAGATAGATTAATATCCTAAATCTGCTCAAAACATCTTTACTGTCAACCAATCTAACTTTTCTGAGTAACTTGAGAGTTCTTGATTTGCTATGTAATTGTATTTGTTGAGAAAAATCCAAAAGAAGAGAATGAACAAATTCAGGTTAATTTATTATTATTAGTGATATATTATCCTTACTCATCAATTCTGGTCATTATGAAATTAGATTTTATTGAGGATAAAAATAAATATTCATGCCTATTTGAAATTTCTTCATTCAATAAAACCAGTTGTAGATAAGATTTCTTCATTAATGGCATTAAATATTAAAAACAAGCATTTGACCAATTTATATTAAGAATCCCTTTCTCGCTCTTATCCCAGTAAGAATTAAGAGATGAAGAATGAAGTTATTTTGAAAAAAATCTGCCTATTGAAAGATAGCTTTGCTAAAATATAATCTTAATAATTTATTTTTAAAGAAGACAAATTAATAAAAGAAGTGAATGTTGATAATAAATTTGATGCCAATTATTTAAGTTAATTTCCATAAAAGGATAGATAATTGTAAACATTAACTCTTCAAAATTGTAGATTCCATATTTTTTTTTTATTTAAAGATAATCTTGTGAAAGTAAATACCAATGCCTAGTTTATTTTTACATAAATATAAAATTACTTTTATCATATTATTTCTTTCTTATTAAATGCTACTTTTGAATTGAAAACAACCAAGAATTGTTTATTGTGAGGATCTTCCAATTTAATATCATGAGAGGGAATTAAGAACCAGTGATATCATATTGATGCTGTTTTTCGTTAGTCTTCTTTTTTCATGGAAAAAGAGAAGATGTTCATCAGACATATCTTTATCTTATCTAAATATTTCTGAATGAAATATCAATGGAAGTTGTAGCAATAAGATATGTAGGCTATTTCAAATACAAAAAAGCAATTCTTTAACATAGTAAATAAAACTAGATTCTCTACAAGAAATTGCTCACATAATCAAAGAATTTGGCATTCCATATGGAAGAGCATAATTTTGCTTGATCTCTAGTCAGGAATCCGCTTGCTTCTTTGCAATTTAAAGAAAACCAAAAGGTAAATTTTGATTCTCACTTTAGTGACATAAAAACTAATTACTAATGAAAAATCTTGAAAAAAAAAATTATGTTGAAGACTTTAACAATACATGGTTCATTTAGAAATTATCATCTCCATGTTTACTCTTTCAAGATTAACTGAGAAAAAGATACTCAATTAATGTTTCTTTAACACTTAATTGTTGAGGTAATGAGGAAAAGTTGCATACGTTGTCTACAAATTATGAGACTAAAAATCATATTGATGTTATGGTGGATTTACAGATAACATAAATTCATTCTTAAAATAAATGGAAACCAAGAATAAAACTTTTAAAATTGCTTCAAATTCTTTAGTTTTGTTTTATATTTTGCCAATGCTCAAAATGATTTTTTTGGTCGCTAAATAATTAAACAATGATTAAATGTGAATTCATGCTAATTGATCGAATATTAATTCAGATTATTTCGTTTTTCTTCCTATTTGCAAATAGCATCATTTCGTTGATATAAAAGGATTGATTCTTTATTTAACAAAGCAAATAAATAAATTTAAATTGTTTGAAAGCACTCACTTTAGATTAATTGGTAAAGAGTTTAGTAATTCAACATAGATCATTAACAAAAAATAAAATTGAAAATCATAAAATACTAAAAATTGGTAAGAAGAAAAAAGAAGAAATAAGATTGCAAATTAAGAAAATGAATGACAATATTGACTTTGCTGAAGATCACCCTGAAAACTTAGTATGTTTGAGGCTTAACATCTCAAAGAAAGGCTAGGCCGTTTAAATTGAAGTAGATGAAAATATGAAGCTCACTGAGTTGTTTTCACTCGTAGCTGAATATGCTGAATCAGAAGAGAAATTTATTCGACTTATCTATAAAGGCGATCGAATCAGCAAAGATGCAAATAAGACAGTGCGCTAATAATTCACAGGCTAGAATGAAGAAATCACTGTATTTTTTGAAAGCACAGGAGCATCTTTATGATATTTTTGTTGTGTTGCAATTTAACAACTCTTTTCTTTCAAAAATAAGAAGTTATGTCTTTATATAAAATATTCTGTTTAAGAGGATTCTCTTGTATGAGCATAAAATTCTAAAAATCAATAATGTTTGAAAAATCAAATTGTTTAGAATGGAAGGGAAGGGAATGAAAAGAGTTTAATCTATTTTGAATTGAGAAGAAAAACATTAATCTGCATATCTTAGTCTCTCGAAAGGGACATAGAAGAATAGAGTAATTGTACCAGATTTCATCAATAAATGAAAAGTCTAACACCTCAGTGTCTCTTTCTTATCTGTTTCAATATATTAGAAATAATAAATATTCAAATCAAATAAATAATTTTGTATTAAAACTGAATGGAACCCAATCAAGAAAACAATAGCTTCCAAAAGCTTCTTGAGCATTCTGAATAATAATTTCATGCTCAGTTTGATCCAAAAGATCCTTAATATCATGGCGGTGATTCTAGACCTGTCCCCATCGGAGGAGAGAGAGTTCCTGAATCAATGAAAACTATGTAATATTATTGAATTTATTTTATGACCTCGCACTAACAAATTCTAAAATAGGTATCCAGAAGGAGTAAAAGATCCAGCTGAATATGTGAACTCTCTAGAACAATAAGAAAAAGAGATCAACTATGGTCCGGAATTCGATGCAATTACTAACTAGAGAACATAATTTTTGAACTTTAAGAAAGCGATCTCCAAAGTTCCATAAATACTTGAATCAATATTTAGATATTAAGAGTCTCTGAAATCAAAAGGAGAAGCTTTAACTGAACCACACATTGCCAAAATTCAAGAGCATATAAAAAACGAGACAGAATAACTATTATCAGCTCTTAAAGAAGTTCAACCGTTAGCTAAAGTAGTTTTAGATTCTGAGCTCAAAGAAAGATATGAAGGACTCAATGAACTGATGGAATAGGCAAAGAGTGAGTTTAAAACAAAAGAAGAATTGACAGACTTTGGATTCAAGGTGAAGAAATACTCCGCAAATTCATTCACCGATGCAGGAAAGTTCATGGACAAACTCAAAAAAATCAAGAAAGAGCATTCATTATTGCAAGAGAAATAATGATATAAAATATGTTTTTTTATTGTAAAATAAAAAGAAAAGACAATGCTGAGTGTCAACTTCTTGCATTTTTTTGTAAATCTAAATTCCTAATGATTGTACTAGAGAAATGTTGAGAAAGATGTTGGTCTGTTTTTAAAATTGATGTTTTTTTAGTTGAAATAATAATGAAAGCTAAAATAAATGAGTAAGAATAGAAATTAATGATTTTTTAATGAGATAAGAATATACAGCTAATAGAAAACTGATATGGAAAAAAGAAGAAGTGTTACTATCTTTACAAATTCCTTTTATAATATAATGAAGATTATTCATAGTCTAACTGATTGGATTTAATACTTCATTTTAAACTCTTTAACCTGCAATAGTACTATCTTTATTTTTGATTCAAAGACACAATTTTTTTAAGATTTTCAAAGAAAAACTCATTTAGTCAAAGCAAAATAGAACAATAATAATATTGTTAGTGCTTGAAGCAATAATCAGCAACTTTTACATAGGTTGGTGAGGATGATTGCATATTATTGATTCTAATTATTTTTTAATGTAAATTCGATAATAACTTAAAAACACTGTTATATTAGCAACAACAGAATCTAATATTACAACAATAAATATTATTCCTTATTAGCAAAATTTTTGTTAAAGAAAAGTAGCTTTATGATTAGTAGAACATTGTTGCACAGAATAGTGAAATCTCAAAGGAGATTGTGATTGTGACTGTCGAATTTACGGAGAAGAGAGATGAAGAGATAGAGAAACTAATAAGTGAAGTATTTCAAGAATAAGAAATTAAACATAATATTTAGCACTGAAGAGATTTGCTATTTATCAAATCAGCCAGCAATTACACTTCTATTCGGGTTCTTCTTCTTCAAGGACATTATATTCCTTCCAATTTTCTACTATTTATACATCTATTAGGTTATCGCTAAATGTTATTTTATGATCTTTTCCTGATTTCAAAATTAGCTTTCCTTATTAATCCACTCTTGTTCGATCATGGTAACATTCTGTACTCTTAAGGATTGAGTGTTGTCTGCAATTACTTTCACTAAATAACTGTTTCTTATTCTTATAGGAATCATTTTTATTATTATCCATTGAAATGCAATCAGTTTTTTCAACTTTTTCTGACATCTCTATCTAACTAGATGAACTATTAATACCTTCTTCTTTTTGAATGCTTTTCATTGCACTCATTTAACTTTATCTTCAGCGTATTCCTTGTTGATATATTTCCTATTTGTAATCTTTTTTCCTTTACTCTTTTTTGTCTTTTGGTTTCTTCTTGGCGATCTTTCTCGCTCAAATTATTTATTACGTTTTGTGGACTATCATTCTTGTTTTCTTTTTTTTGTTGCACTATTGTCTCTCTTCTTTTATTTTAAAGAAATTTAGAAATGTATGTGTATTATTTTACTTAGCTCTAAAACACTTAGGATTATATTCTTGTAGTATTTCAGTACAATTTTACTATTAATAATCAAAGGCAGTAGAAAGAATGAACAAGGCTGTTTTGATGAAAAGAATTTTTTATGATCTTGTAAAAATTGTATTTTAAATGTGTTGCAATGCTCAATTCTAAATAATAATATTATTTTAAATCTGATATTCCTAAATAGCTTAAATAAGATTTTTGAAGCCCAGCTAAAACACACAAGAGTGTAAAGTATTGACTGTTCTATCTATATTTATAAATAGATATCATAACCCTATTTTTATACAAAGAAAATAATGCAACCTTTTAAAAATTATATTTTAACAAAAACAATTAACAATCTTCTACAAATTGAGAAGGAATCATACATTCTCTTATGATAGATTAAATTAGTTTTTATTTCTATGAATGGGATTCTTTAGAGTGCATTGGTGGTAATAGCATTTTCTTTTGACCTATTTGTACTGCCTATTTAAAGGTGAAACTAAATTGATTGGATAATCATTTGAGCTTGATTTAGTAACTGAATAAAAATCCTTGACTGGTTAATATTTCCTGTTAAGTTTCTTTGATAACTCACTTTTATCCTAAGATTTATTATCCCAAATATCAACAATTTTTAATTATTAGATTTTGAATCAAGTTTCAAGTAAGTTTGTGGAACTAAAGGAAATAATCTCTAAAAATGCACAGATTCTATGTTAGCCCGCCTAGCTCAGTTTGGTAGAGCGCAAGACTCTTAATCTTGTGGTCGTGGGTTCGAGCCCCACGGCGGGTGACTTTTTTTAGAAAATTCTTTATTTCTCATAGATTCTCACAGTTGATTTGCTCATGTTTCCTTAATTTAAGAATTAAACAATTTCTAATAAATAATTGATGATTTTTCTTTGATTACTCGTTTTTTTGAGAGGATCAAGCAAACTTTTTGATAAATAAGATCAAAGAATAATTCATTAAATGAAATGTCTTGTAATAACATTAAAGCACAATATTAATTATTAAAAATAATCAACTTTTATGAACTCAAATAATTAGGAACCACTTTGAAAGGTTTAAATAATCCGATTTTGCACACATAAAGCTGAATTGAAAGAAACACAGTTAAGCTAACAAATTAAGTTAAAATAAAAAAGTTAAATCACTGGGGTTTAACTTCAGTCTCAACCTTAGCCTTTCTCTTGCCATCCCACTTTTGGTTGGTTTTCTCTTGTCTGAGAATTCTGTAAACATTTTTCTTTCTGAGTTCAGCGATGTTAGTAACAGCCTTCTCTCTGAGGACAACAGCTGGAGTTGGAACAGCGGTTTTAAGGACAAGCTGTGCAGCATTAGCAGTATCAGCAGTGTCGTTGATGAGACCCTTCTTGGGTTGACCTTGTTGTCTAATTTAATAAAAAATTAAAGAATTAGCAAAGATGAGGTGTTTTAACAAAATGCTTTCAAAATTTTAAAGAAATGTCTTTGGATTAGGAATAAGTTTGCATTTAATCATTGATCTAAAAGAAGCTCGATGTGTTACCTTGGGAAGAGGACGAGTTTGCTAATGAAAGCAAGAAGTCTTTGCTTGTTGAGGTCAAGAGATTCTTGGCATCTGTTCTTTCTTCTGTGGTCAACCTTGACACCGACAGACTTGGCAACCTATGCGTTGATGCCAGCAGCCTTCAACTCCTAAAGAGTGAAACCTCTTCCAAGCTTGGTGGACTTGTTGTATCTAAAAAATATTGTAAATTTCAAAAGATTATTTAACAACAAAAAATGATGCTAATAACAAATAAATTTCAAAAGAAAAGTATGCATTTAAATCTTTTCTCCTTAATTCTTGAAATTTAGACTAGTTTCAAGAGTAGAGAACATTGTGTAATGCTTAGCATATCCATATTTAACAATCAAATCATAACTTAAAAATAACCACTAAGCTACAATTTGTAAGGTAAACATGTTTGTTCTTGCTATTATTATTTTTTCCCCAACTACTATTTGCATTTTAATGGGGTATTGCGATTGTCTGAATTGATGCCTACTTTAAGGCTATCAAAGTAGCAACAAAAAGAATAATGTAATACCTTTGGGTCTATTTTCTGACGACAGGTTGGAGCTTCTCAGTTGGTCTAGGGAAAACTGAAGCAGCTTATGCTCTTCTTGTAAGAAGTCTAGCTTTCTTCTAAGCAGGTTGATTGAAGAAAGTCTTGATTCTGTCCTCTTAGTGCTTTCTAAGGGTAGAAACGGGCAATTGGTTGTTGTGCTTCATCTTTCTTTGGAGTCTTTAATCTTGCTATTCTTTCTCTTTATGTTAGTATCTCTTATGCCAAATCCTCTTTTCTTCTTCTTTTTGCAATAAATTTCCCCACTGAATCAAAAATTAAATCGATCCTAAATATCTTTGGCTCTTCGTTTTTCTTGTGTTACCTTGGAAGAATGTTTATTCAACAACACCATCTCGACTACAAATAATACAATTGCTTTAAATTGAAGATGTTATAATAGCTGAATTGTTGAGTATTAGAAGAAGAAAATAAAAATAACTTCAATATGCAAAATGTCTTAGCATTCTTTCTATGTCTTTAAATTAGCTTGTGAATGATTGGAAGTATCCCAATCAATTCAAAATTGTCTCATTAGTAATGTCATTTGAGTGTTTATTGTATGTGCTATTAAAGCAGGTATGAGCAAATTAAGTATCAATTATTTGCTTCAATCTTTCTAATTTATATTAAAGAGATTACAAAATAAGTAATAAATGTGCTCTTTGATGAATACTTCAAGAGATTGAGGATGAAGATAAAAACAATACTGAAATAATAGCATAATTATCATTTTTAATTTGAATTTCTTGCAATCCATCTATTCTTTCTTAACTATTTGACTCACTATTAATCAACCTTTTGTGTCAGTCAATACATAACAGTAATATTATAAAAAGGGATTAAGCATATCGACTATTATTTGAAGCTGCATTACTTCTTTAGATTTGGATTTAACCATTACAAATTAGAAACATTAAAATAGTAAGTTAGTTTTCTCCAAGAAGTTGGGGTTATTTTTTGAATAATAAAACAAAATTTAAAATAATTCAGAACATATTAGCATTTAAGCACAGAACAACAACACCTCCAAGCTAATTGATTTGACCAAAGTCTTCTTAACTAATACAACTAGGATAGCAACTCCTTTCGATGGATAAATATTAAGTATCCGATATTGGATCAGATAGCTAAAGATGGAATCGATCGAGCTTTCCTGAACAAAAAGAAAATACCATGCAATAATATTCTGCATACCCAGCATAATAATCATAATTTTCATTTATTCAAGCTTAAACACCTTAAGTTCCATCTCACTCTGGCTTCTCTCAGACATAACAATAGCCACTCTCATACAGGGTGAATACCGACGCATCTAAATCACCTTATAGAGAGAAAATAAGTTTATCTAGGAGCCAAAGTGGAGGAAATTATTAACCACTACTGGAAACCTATTATTTATTGGGATGGGGCAATTCAAAGAACAGTCAACTCCTCTCTTCAAAGACATCAGGAAACATAATCTAGTAACACCTTAGTTCATTGTGTACTTGTCCTAACTCATTGCTTGAAAGAATGTTCGACAATAAAGTTATCAGTGTCAGCGCTGGAGAGAGTCACACCATGATTATTGATTGTATGAGTTCATTTCATTGTTTAGCATTATTGATTCTCATTTGGTTGAAACAGATAAGTAAGAGCTTTACGCCTGTGGAAGCAATCAATATGGATAGCTTGGAATTGAAAATGTCAGCTATCTCAACAAGCCTACTCTAATCCCTGTAATTAGTTGGAATTGTCGTTGTTTTAATAAAATTTGAAAATAGGCCTTGAAGGACATCAAAGTTTCTCTTGTAAGTTGTGGCTCAGATTACACATTCGCACTAACTAGTAAAAAATTTAAAGTCATACTCCTTATTAACTTATTTGCAGCTTAGGGAGAGGTATATGCATGGGGACTCAATCTCAAAGGTCAACTTGGAATTGGAAATTTTGAAAACTAGTTTTCTCCTATTCTAGTGTATTCACTTCTGCCATTCGGAAGTTTTAATAAAAAATCAAAAAAGAAAGGGTCGGGTGAGACTGAAAATGAATAATTCTCCATGTAAAAGCGTATTAAGAGTCAAAGCGAGCTAAGGGGAGATAGTGCAAACTCTGGCCTTTAAGAAAGATCCAATTCCATTGAAAATATGCTCGAATAGCTTAATATCATCAAGCAAGAATAAAAACAAGCTAAAAGTATCAGTTCTGCTGGCGCACCAAATGCTTAAGTTAACAGCTCAGTCTTCGGTAGCAGCGATATCTTGACTTAAGTTCAACTTGGAAGTGAAGAAGTTGTCACTTAAATTTCTTGTGGATCCCTTCATACCATTGTTCTTACTTGTAATTAAAGACACTTTTGTTTTGATTATTTTTGACATTATTTATTAGCAAAAAATAGGTTACTTTCTGCTGGTTTTGGTGAGACTTTTGCCTTGGGACATGGTGATACCTTGACATTGAATAGCTTCAAACCTATTCAAACTCTACAACTAGATAAAAGAAGCTCCAACAAAGCCTCACCAAGAATCGAAAAAATAGAAAAAATAATATGCGGATTAAGTCATTCCGTCTGCATTCTCGGAGGAAAAGCTTTCATTTGGGGTAAATGTGGATAGAGAGATTCGCTCACTTACTAATACCCCAAGGAGCTAAGCTTCCAGTCTGGCCAAAGTGCTTAATCAATTTCTCCAAGTATCCTAGATGTCAAAGCTGGAGATGGGTTTTCGATTTTCTTAAACTCCAAAGTAAGAATTAAGCATTCTTATTTACTTTTTGTAACCCACATTTATTGTATTGTAGGGAGATATTTTCGCATTAGGAGAAAATACAGAGGGGCAACTGTGTTCAGATAATGTCACTCCTTACGAGTATCCTATGCGTATCAATAACATTGTAGGTGCTAATTAGGTAAATATTTTCATTTGTATTGTGCTTCAGTTCTTAACAACAATTATCTTTCAGATAGCTGCTGGAAAAAACTATTGTTTAGCAGTATCGCATGACATGAAATATATTTTTGGATGGGGTTCAAATACCTTTGGATAAGTGACAGGAAAACTAACTAACAATGCGTTCCTATCATCTCCAGTGAAAGTTATGTAAATCAATCCAGATGTCAGAGACATAAAGTTAATATGTGGTTCTTATCATACATTAATGTTGAGCAACAAATCCTTGAATGGATCTGAGTTTATCCTCAAAGAAGATGAAAATCAACTATTTGCAAGAAACTAATAAGAAGAAGGAGGTGAAGATAATAACTTGGAGCTAGAAAAAGTTAAGAAATAGAGTCAAATTGAAAGCAACAAGTTCGCTAAGCTTGTGGAGGAAAAGTCCAGTGAAATCGAAGCATTGAAAAAATGCAACATTAGTCTGATTAAGAGTTAAGAAAGGAACATGAAAGAATTAAAAGACTGCAAGTTGAGAGAATAAGAACTCAGGAAATAAGTTAAGGAGATCAATTAAAAGTCAGAATCTATCTTGTAGCTTGCTGCTAACAACCGAGACAATGCAATTGCCTTAGGGAAAAGTCAGCAGGCACTTTCACCTTTGCCGAATGAACAAAAATTCTAAATCAAAGGTGTGGACAAATTCAAGAATGTTAATTTCAGGGTATTCAATTCAACTTTAGATATCGACTTTAACGAGCTAACACTAGAGGCTAAGATTAGTGAAGGTGGTTATGGAATTATTCATCTAGCAAAATGGCGTGAGACAACTGTTGCAGTCAAAAAATTTAAGAATGTCAACGACGAAAATGCTGCTAAAGAATTTCTCTCAGAATGCAATGCAATGGAGGCTCTTCGTCATCCTAATATTGTTATGTTCTTGGGGGCATGCACAAAATCTCCTAACTTCTGTATCATCTTGGAATTCTGCTCAAAAGGGAGTCTATGGAGCTTACTTTAAAGTGATGTTAAACTAACTTGGGAAGATCGAAGAAGAATTTCTCTTGATACAGCAAGAGGCGTTCACTATCTGCACTCTTCAAGTCCTCCTATTCTTCATCGAGATCTTAAGAGGTAATCCATATTGCTTGAATTGTTTTAGCTTAATTATCTGTTTGCTTCCTTGATAGTTTAAATCTTCTCCTTGACGACAACTTCAGATGCAAACTTGCAGACTTTGGATGGACTAGAGTTATCTCTCAAGATAATTATATGACTGCGAAAATTGGTAACTTGATGTTCTTTTGAATTAATATTTAAGTAAATATTTATTAGGAACCTACTAATGGATGGCTCCTGAGGTAATAAGCTCGAATTATTATTCGGAAAAGGCAGATGTTTTCAGTTTCGGAATAATTCTTTGGGAAATTGCTTCCAGAGAAGCACCTTATAAGAGTAAAACAATCATTATGAAGTTACATATAGATTACAATACAATCTGTTTTTAGATAAAAAGGGAGTGGATGTATCAATAGAAGTAGTGTAGAACAGACTCAGACCAACAATTCCAAAAAATTGTCCTGTTGGATTTGCTGACTTAATGCAAAAGTGTTGGGTAATAAAACATCCTGGTTTTTACATTATTTTAATTTTATTATTACATTAGGAAACTGATCCGAATCTGAGACCAACATTTAAAGAAATCATCAAAGAACTTGAGAAGATGACTTTTTCTAAAACAATGTGAAAACAGCAGATGATTATCTCCCAAATTATTTGATTCTTAATTAATAACAGCTTTAGCTTCAATGCAATTGTATTCTATTATTATTGTTTTACAGAACAATAAACTGCATCTTTGTTCACAGACTACTCACTATACAAACAATAAAAAGATAACTATCCATAAATAGGTTAAAAATTTTAGCCATTTTCATCATTAATTAACAGTTGAGGTTAACTGATAAAATTTTTCAAAAAAAGAGCTGACAAAATAATCAAAACGTTTGATATCATAAATTTAAATTGTTTTCTTGTTTCAAGAAGAAAAAACTAAGAATTTATTAAGATAAGGGTTAAAGAATATGAAATATGAAAGTGGTAATAGAAAAATAATAATTAAAGCTTGCAAAATATTGGGGGAAATAATAAATTGTCTGCCTTTGACTTTGCAATTTGCTATCAAGAAAAATATTATTTAAGAAACAGTAAAATGAGTATCACTTATGTTTTGCATGACCAAGTTAGAGATATGTCTATGGTCAACTACATCTCAAATGCAGACAGGTATAATAAAATGGGATAAAGTGAAAATGCATCATTTTTGATGAATTCTTGATTGTTTCAGGCCATTGTATTTCAAGAGACCACTTGT
>Ga0302271_10000542_pt1 | contig 37059 bp, 15 predicted proteins | sample III_Bog_N1_1_FD_198767 | JGI IMG/M metagenome (GOLD analysis project Ga0302271, IMG submission 198767) | Peat permafrost microbial communities from Stordalen Mire near Abisko, Sweden - III_Bog_N1_1 | ecosystem: Environmental > Terrestrial > Soil > Wetlands > Peat | place: Sweden: Abisko... | reverse complement strand
CTATTAATATTTCACAATTTAGTTTTATTATTTCAAATATGCAAACTCATAAATTTACATTTTATTACTACCTTTTTGCAGTTCAAAAGTGCGTGTATGCTTTAGTTGTCTTCGGCTTGAAACTATATTTCTACGTAGGCAGTTGTGAAGAATAATCATTAGTTGTTACATTAATCCCTCTAAGTGATTCAAGTCGTTCATCTGTTCGATATTTCGACATATCTTTATCATAGTTTTCATCGATCATAGTAAGCTAATCACTAATCTATCCTTTTTCTTATTTGAATTCCTCACGTTCTTCTTCTATTTCTTAAATCAACTAATCCATCTGCTGTTGCTCCTCTGTAGCTGTGACAACATTCAATGCGGAGTTAACACCAGGCTAACCATCTTGGTGTTACTACTGCACACTGCTGAAATTAGTAAATCCTGATTGCTAAACTGTAGGAGCATCCATATGACTTGGTGTCATAATCTACACTTTCTGAGGTAATCGCAGTCTACTTTGACTTCCAGCAACCTTCAAGCTAGAGGTTAATTAGTGTTGTTATTAAGTGCTATTCTGCTAAGTGATTCTACTTCTTGAACTAGCACTCGTAAGTAGATCATTGCTCATAGTTAACTCGCTTACTTTCTTCAATGGAGTCAGCAAGCTACTAATCGAATAGCCATTTGGATTATTACTATTAAAATGCTGGGTGCTTTCTGTGATCAATGGTAATTTAAGTTCCCGATTACTGGTTATCTGATGAATATCTCCTTTGAAATCAGCTGATTATGCATTATTATTCTTTAATTTCGGAATACTTTGGCTACTTCCTCCTCCGCTAGAGAGATTCGTGTTTCTATTCGAATCTGACCCTAACAGCTGATGATTACTTCCATTATCTGCTAATTTAAATTATTTAGAGAAAAGTCTTCTTTTCGTTGGAGACAGCGATGATTTACCAGGCGATAAAATCGATGTTGATTTTAGCAGTGAAGTAGTGCTAATTGTATGATTATTATTAGAATTACCTGTGCTTATTAACCCTAATAGCAAAGGTCTAGCACTGAATGAAGAAGGTTCTTTAAGTTTATGAGAACTGTGATTTAATGAGAAATTTCTAGTCTTGTTTTTATTTGAATCATTAATACTATTATTAATACTTCTCACACTCCCTTATGTGTCGATTTTAGGAAGGCTTCTATCAGAAGGAGCATAGAAAACACCCTATTACTATTATATTTATGGCAATTTCGAGAAATGTACTTCTTGAATCTCTCCAGTACCATTATGTACCTCACTAATATTCCTAACACTATTTGTATCCTCAGACATCTTCTACCCACTATTATTCTCTTAATTCTCATTATTATCACTATCCATTAATCTTGAAGGTCGAATCTACGAATTTGCTGATATTTTATGTGCATTTGTATATTCCTATTCCTTTAATTTCTATCGTCTTTTCAAGATGGCATCATTCATTTTCTTCGATGGATTCAATAGATCTTCCATATTTGTTCCTTTCGAATTATTAAATTAACTTAATATCTTGTTTCTCTCTCGTTATCGCTCCATTTTTCTTTTGATCTGCGCATTCGCCCATTTCTAATTGAATAACTCTTGATTCACCTTATTCAATGTTAACCGCACTTATTCTGATTTCTCACGGAATCGTTCGTAATATTTATCTGCGGCGATGTTTCTATCAGCTTTGAAGAGATTATCTGGATCAAATTACCCACGAGCACCACCGAATCTCCGTAGCTATAATGTCTTCGCTTCATTTAACTTTTCTTAGTTTTATTTTATCACCAGCGCGTATGTGTTCATTTCAGATTCAAGTTCATTCCGTAAATTAATATCTTTCTGAGCTTTGTTGAGATATGATGAGAGATTCACGAAGAACTAATTCTCATCGGATTGTAATTCACCCATATCAGATTATTGTTAAGCTGTGTTATGATGATGGTTTACTACTTTCTATAATGTTTTATGGGAATTAGCAGTACTTTGCTTCTCCTTCTGTAATTTCTCTGGATTCACAGCAGTTGGATAGAATGATCCTAACTTCAATGCATCTTCTTCCTCTTATCCTTCATTTCTCCCTTTATTCTTATCTTCACCTTCTTATTCCCATTTTTCTTCTTCTTCCTCTGGCATATCTCCCTCATGCAATCCAAGTTCCATCAATATCTATTACGACAATGTATCCGCTAATATTTTATATTTCATTTACTATGGTGAATTCAATACTAAATTATTCGCTTTAACCAATAATTCTCTGAAATGTTTCATTTTCTTATCTTAAATACTCATAACCGCACCATTACCTTCTAGTAACTCCCCTTCACCTATGGGTAATAACTTCTTCATGAATTCCTCATGTTAAATGTTCTCTTTGGCTTATTGTATATTTGTCTCATATCTGTTGACTTCTTGGATGTATTTCTGATGATTCAAGAGGTTTAATTACTCTAAGAATGGCTTGATTTCGATGTAAGTATCAGTACCTTTGAACAGCTACATGGATTCCTCGAATTTATCTGCTTTGGATTTTATCTGGAGTTTTAGTTTCTTGCGGATCTCATTCATTACCTTCAACGTTGACATTTTTATTTTACTTTTACTACCACCACTAGCTGCATTCATATTATCTCCTTCGTTTCTTTAGCCTAGCAAAAAAAAAAGAACAAATATCAAATAAAAGATAAACATAATAATAATTCTTCAAAACAATAATCTTGTAGCTCATTTTACCATGGCCATTGTCAATGTTCTTCAACTCATCATCCAAGACTGTTCTGGACTGATTGATCTTTTATTTGTTTTTGACATATTTCTTGAAATCCTCTAAGTATGCTTTAGATTCTCCAGATAAGCTACTGATAGCTCCAATACTCATTCTGGATTTACTCTTAGTTAATTTCTACTATTGGATTCTATCACTTTCATCAGATTCCTCATCCTCCAAGGTTAAATCTAAAAATGTACTTCTATTATGTAGTCCATTGATATTATTCATAATATTGTTAGTATTTGAGTTAACACTTGTTCGTCTAACATCAGGGTTCTTAGTACTCACTGCTTTCAGACTTTGAAAGATCTTCGATCCATGTTTTGAACTCAGCGAACTCTCTGTCTCCATAGTAGGGTGTTTCATTAGTGTTATTATTATTTTTTTTTTATTCTTGTCAAACTTTTATAAAAAATGTATGTTTCACCAGTAAGTTACCAAATGTGTGTTGCTTGATTTGATTTAATAATACTAAAAGAGATAATTATTTATTATTTTTCTTATCAAATCCCCCTTCCCTTTTCTTTCTTCTCCCCTTCCTTCCACCTCTACACTAACACACTTGAAAAACCTGTGAGTTATTTTTTGTTTTAATCTCTCAGTAAATCTTCTTCTCTCCACACTCGAGCTTATTTCCCAATTAAATACCAAAAAACAATTTTGGTGCCTTTCCATCAATAAAATTGGAAACATTCATAGTGATAATAATCTCTCATATGAGCTAACTATATTAGCATTATGGGATTTTAATTTCTTTCTAGTTCTAATTTTTATAATTATTTTAAGCTTTCTGAGAAATAAAAGAAAAAAGTTAATAAACAAAGAACATTACGTAACATAATAAAATAACTGAAACAAATGATTGCTGAGATTAGCTTTAATTTGATTTGAAGATCCCTCCCCAGTTGTTTGTTGTTGTTTAGTTCAATCGTAATTAGGTGTATCAATCAACATTCCTAGGTCACAGAAATCCCCGATATTCGGTTTAATGCGCGTTTTCATCAGTATCTTGAATTCTCTCCAAGTACATCTCTTTGGATTTTTGCATGTCAAAATATCTAACTCTTATTTTCCATATAAAATCTTAAAGAAAAATCTTTCATTCGCAGGTAAATCCTGCTCATCATCCTTCTCCCAAAGTTCAATGAATAACGTTGCTGATAATGGTGGTACTTTCTCAGTTCCTAGTGAAATAATCTAGTGCTTCACCAGAAGATTAGCAAGAATTATCGCAATGTTCGTTTTTGTTCCTGAAAAAATAAACATCCTCTCATGGTTCTTAGGATTCGCTATCAGCACGCTCATGAACTAAAGTACCTCATGGAAGAATTTCGTCGCAGTGACTTTCCGTGCCTCCCTGAACCCAAAGTAACTATAGAAAAATATTTCATAATTCAAATGAAGCAATTTCAGTTCTTGCTTGTTCCAATTTGGTACTTTATTCCCTTATTTTTTGTTGCAAAGATAACTATCGTAGATCTCCTTAATGTAATACATGTCAGTGACATTTATATCTTTTCCTTTGCGCTCTTTACGGTATGCTTGAAGCTTCTCTAGTGTCGAATTCATTATCGGATGGGAACGAAAATAATGGTAGATTTTCTCAAATTTATCTTCATTTCTTCGTCTCAGATAAATATGTCCTATCATCTTACAGTTACTGGTACTTTAAGCTCTGAAAATCAGATCTCTATGAGTGTGATCAGCTAGATCTGTGCTAAACCTGAATGGCTTCTTCGGCTAGAGTAATTAGTATCTTGTTAGCTTTTCTTTCTAGTAGATATCTGGGAAAAGTCCATTAAGCATAGAGAGCAGACTAAGCATACATCTAGATAACTGTGCAACTCTGACTTTGAATATGCTTCCATCGTAGGTTTTAGGAAGGAATTTCATTTCATCTACGTATTTCTTGCGGATGCTTTTTCCGACCCGATAAAGCTATTGGATTCCTTTGTCAGTGAGGTCACCTCGTTTTAGATCAGATGGCCAATCTTCAGCATAGTAATCTTCAACTGCAGGTAATCTAGCACCGTGCCTATGGAAAACAACAAGACCTCGCATAGTGTGATTTTTTGCTGCTTAGACGTTAGTTGTCAATGCGAAGAACAGCCATAATGCCAATATAAACAAGATCTGCTATGTCATTGTTGAAAAATATTTTTGTTTGTCTTTTGTCTTCTTAATTATCAGCAGATACGCCACCTTTTAAACTTTTACTTCCCAATTTTTAATAAATATTTCAATGAATTATGAAGTTATTATTGTAAATTGAAATATCGAATCTCCTTGATGCTTCTAGTACTGGATCACTTGAAAAATTCGTCAGCTTATTACATCTATCAGATCATCATCATCTTAATCGCATTTTTTTAATAAAAACTTTCTATTGTTTCAACAATTTTTTGAAACTAATCAATAATACTAGAGAGAATAACATTTATAAAAGTTAATTGCATAATATTTTTGTCTTAAACATAATAACTTATGAACTGAAATAACAGAAAATCATATTTGCTGATTATTTGCAATAGAACATTATTTGTTTCGTTTGACAGTTATTTGTGAGTTATTCTTGATGCTTCTGATGATTTTGGACATATCTTGTGACAAATAAAATATCTTCAAGATAGCTTTTCCCAAAAGGAAATAAAACTAACTTAGATTTTAATTAATTAACTAACTGCCTCAATAGTCTTTTGTTTAAGATGAGACTATCGTGGAATAAGCAAAAAAAAAGGTTTAAAGTTCATTTATATTTATGTTAATGATTTTTTACTTTACATTGAAAAACAATACATAATTTCTTAATAAATGTTTTATTATTTTTAAAAGAAAGTCGGATAACATTTTCTGAATACCAAATTATTATTACCTTTCTTTAAACAAAATTATTGCAAGCCTATTATTGAGGCTCGGCAAACATAAAAAGAACAATCACTTAATGTTCCCAGGAATCAATGTGAATGACACTGAAGATATTCTGAGCTTGAGTCCATCCACGTTCCTATTAAAGGATCTAACAACTCAGATCAAGATAAATACTGATGGTTTGTTGCTATTTTTCCTGCATTTTCACATGATTTCACTTTTTTTTCATTTTTCATATTGGGTATGAATTCAATCTTATTTCAATTTTTTGGAATAAATATTCCTTATTTGATTATTTCCATTCATTATTCATTAAATGGAATACTAGTTACCAGTTATGTTTGTATTATTTGAATTGTTGAATTATTGTACGAAAAAAATAATTAATTATTCTATTCAACACAAACAGATTTCACTCAATAAATAAGAATACTTGTCTACTTAATAAAGAGTAGTAGTAAATAAATCTCTAAGCCATATTATTTAAACCTTCAAACAACTGAAATAATTCCTGTGATTAATTACTTTACTATGCCTCTATTAACTCATTGAAAAAAGAGTGCTAATAATTGTTTTTTTTCTTATAAAAATATGACTTTGTTTGTTTAAATACTTTGCTTTTCTTTCGTGGAGCTAATGGACTAACTAATATTTAATAATAAACCAACCGCGGAAGAATGATTAATTGAAGAAAGACATGAGAAAATTAACAAGCAACAGAAGAAAAAAAAGAAAGAAAAAAATAAACTCAGAAAAGCAGAAGATAAAGAGAAAGAGTAGATAAAATCATAAGGAATGGGAGAGTCTTGCTAGATAACTGATTCAAATGGCTTCTCAGTATAAGCCTGTCTAGGACTCCTATCTTTCCTCATTCTGATTTGTAAAGAAATAATAAAACTCAAAGAATTAACGATTTTTTGCAGATTTACAGATTTGATTCACTTTCATTATTAATGAATAAATTATTTATTAACTAATTATTTCTTCTTACATTGCTCATGATATTTTAGATAAAAGATAGAAGGAACGTCCAAAGAGATTTTGGAAGATATGGGCACTTGATAACTCTAAATAACTACTCTCAGCATTATCTGCACATAGTCTGAATGTAATTCTAGCAGTAGTGCTAAGCGATGAATCAGCTGAAGTCGATGCATGCAACTGGTAAAATACAACAAAGAAAAAAACAACTAAAATTGAGAAAATTACTTACTTCATGCATGTTAAATTCACTTAGGTACCTAGTGACAATCATAATGGATACAACAATTGGAGTATTCTTCTGTTTCATCGCACTGTCTCTTCTCGAAGGTGTCTTCTAGTATTATGGATTTCTAGTAAATAAATATAGCATTCTTTTTTGATTTTAGATTGAGGCTAATGACTCATAAAGAATGCTTGAATATTAATTATTTTTATGAATCTGTACTATTTAGAGTTTGAAGTCTGGAAACTACTTTGGAGTTTAAAGCCCTGGCGAGTAGCATGCCCACAGAAAGAGACAAAGAGAGAAAAATGGTCTTCATAAAGATAAAAGCAATGTGCATCTCTTGAAGCCAATTGTGAAAATATCATACATCCACTGGTTTGCTCAACTAGTAATATGGAACCTAATCGTAGTTGGCTCAAAGTCAATACTATTTGTGATTTAATCTACTGCAGCACCGATTCTTCAAATCGCAGTCAACTTCATACTCAGCCCGTATTATTTATTGAAAAAAAGCAGCAATTATTGATTTCGCTTTGGGTTTTTGCAGCTTGGAATCACTCAGTAGCTTAAAGCTAATAATTGTCATGGCGATTGTACCTGCCGTGCTCAACTCGATTCAAGTAATTTACTTAGCTTGCTGGATTAAATAAATAAAATATTTTGTTTACAGTTTTGGGTGTAGGATAATTTCTTGAAGAAGAAGTAGTTTAATCCATTAGAGAAGGAGTATTTTGCTTGTTAAATATTCGAACATGAAGAAGCAACTAATGATAACGAGAGTGTGCATTTATCAGCAAGAATCTCAGGGAATGGAGATAATTAGTAATAACAACAATAGTAATAACAGTAATAATAATAAGTTAACACCTCTGATGGTAAGAATACATCACCTTAATTGCTAAAAGATGCTTCGACTAAAACTGATCTTGTATGAAGAATATTCAAAAAGAGCATTTTTAATATTTTTATTTTCTTTCATTGCAATAAATTCCATTTTCATCAACGAAAATTGATGAAAACGAGGGCATTACTTTTATCTGGCTATTCTAATGCCGCAGAAATAGACCATCAGTAAAAGCATAAATACCTTCCACAGATAATGTTAGCTGTTTTGCTTCTGTTTTTGTCTTTTTATTGGCTTATTTTATATTACCTATCTGTAATGATCACATGATCCTTCATGAATCCAGTATTTGACATTTTAAAATTGTAAAGAGTATGAAAATAATTTACTTGGAATATTAATATTTTTCACATTCTTTTTTGATTCTGCTCAAAGAGAACTACCTGTTAGGAGAGGTTAAAAGTATCAAGGTATTTTAATAGTCTTTTTGACGAAAGCAAACATACAAAGTACACAAAGAACAATAGCAAAATAATTTAATTTAATTTTCGCATTCACAAACAAAAAAACAAAAACTCTCTCTCCCTTGAAGAAAGACAGTTGTAGCACTTAGCATCACAGACAAACAATCCAGCAGTTACTAAATTTATTTCTAGAGCTTTTAATCTTTTCGAAAAATGTCAGACAGTGATTCAGATATGCCTGAGGCAGTATCATTCTAAACTGCTAAGAAAAACATATCTTCTCATTAGAAAGATTTGAAAAAGGCTGCATTACTTGCACCAAAAAAAAAGAGAGTCAGAAAGAATAATGAAAGCGACAATGTCAGTGAAGATGAAGGTAAACTAGCTAAATCAGCAGATTCAACTTTACTTTCAAAAAGAAAGAACCCTGCTTCTTCAACTGGTTCTAAACAATCAGTATCTGCCAAAGTTGATTAGAATCTTATGAATCTCATCAGTGAAGAGCTTCCAGTGAAGAAGCTAAAATAATTAGAAGGAAAGTTTAAAGTAGTTCAAAAAGATAGCAAATAAGCTGATGGAAGTGCTATTGAGCCTAAAAGAGTAGTCCTCAAGCCAGAAGTACAGAAAGCTAAGAAAGTGGTCGCATAAGGAGTTTAAGTGGTTTTCTCAAAGGAAATTAAGTCTAAACCAGCTGTGAGCTAGTCAGCTAGAAGTTTCTTGGCTTAACATTAAGTTCTCTCGAATTCAAAGAGACAGCCGATTTCTAGAATCATTGGATGCAAATGAAAGATTTAATGAGAAGAAAAGCAATTCTAATTGAAAACAAGTAAATAAAAAGTGGAAACATCAGAGATTAAGGGAATCCATTTTGTTTTGTTATGATTATCATTTGATGCTTTGTTCACTCAACTGTTTGAAATAAAAAAAAGTATTGTTTTATGTTAAATTAGTTTAAATGAATGACTGATTGATTTATAAATTCTGTTGTATTGTCTTATCATTAAAAGTGAGTGCTAATATTTTTTGAGATTCATATCCATAAAAGGAATATTTTGGGTTTTGGATTTGGAAGAAAATTACAAATCTTATGTTTTTTTTTAGAGAAGAAAATTAGATTAATGCATAAAAACACGATGCACTATTTCCTAATTTTCCACAAAATATGGTCATAGTTGCTAAAACAAGGATAAAAACCTGGCTATTATTTTCTGAAAATAGTAAATTCTTTACTAAATGAATGAATAATAAAGGGTTTTAATCTTTCAGTGAGAAAATTTTAAAATGTTGTAATTTATTAACTTTTTAACCAATACCATAAATCGAAGGAATACAACATGCAAAATATTAATCACTAGTTGCATTCTTTTTTGTCTAAGGAAACAATTTTGATATCTATTAATTTTCCAAGTCCCTTTAAATTGAGCTCTTCGATGCACTCAATGTTTCTATCTACTCTAATTTATGCAATTCCAACGCAGATATCTGCTGTCTATGAATTTTCTAAGAGTATACTCTTTACTTCAGTTTACTGCTGTGATTAACATAAATCTATGGATTTTCCTGTGTAAGCACATTCAGTAAAACCCAGAGCACACGTCTCGACAGATTCAGGATTGAATACAAATAATGGCTAGAAATTGGTTTCTTTGTAAGCGTGATCCCCCATATGAATAGACAATCTCTCAATTTCACCATTAAAAAACTAAATATGCTCATAAATGCCAATTCCAACGAATATCTAAAAATACTCGAACCTCTCTACTTCTTTCACATTTTTGGTGATCTTCTGTTATTCGAATGGACTGTACTTAAAGTAAGTTTACCGTGATAGTACAAACTGGTGGCCGAGATATACAAAAACCCAAGAATTCAGCTCTTCTGGCAGGAGATCAATAAAGGATTATTCTTCTTAGCCTTTAGAATATAAAGAAATTATTAATTTTGGAGAACTCCACTATGAAAATGAAAGAGAAAAAAATGTATTGATAGCTTGATGATCTATTTTATCCTACAAAGACGAAGTTTCCATGAAGAAAATTCTTCCAAAAAGTGTTGGGGAAACTACACGAATCCATCCAAAGACAGATACTCCTAAGAGAGACTCATAATCTGGACTAGAAATTGTTTTTGCAATTCCAAAATCATTGGATCCTACACTTTTTAGTTTGTTAACCAGGATCTTTTAAGCGAATGTCAGTGAGAAGATAAATAGAAATATTACTGTTAGCAATTATTATGATCTTTAAAGTAGATTCAGCATTTTGAAACTGCTTGTATTATTATTGGTTCTTTGTTAATTAAAATCTCTTTTTCTAATAATTTTTTTTACTAAAAAATTATTGATATTAAACACATTTTAACCCTATATCTAGCTTGTAGAACTATTCTAACTTCATCCGTAATTGCTTTAATCTGGTTTGATCATCACTAAATAGAACGATGTTGTTCGAGAGACTCAAATAAAAAATCAATCAATATTACTATTGATTTTTAAATAATAAACAAGTTCTCTAAATAGAATTTATTATTAGTTTTTAAAAATGATCAAGTTCTTAAAATAGAACTTGAATTATTTAACTCACAATGACTTTTTAAGTAATTGTTAATAATATTTCTCGATGTGTTTATGCTTTTATATGTTTAATATTTTTGGATATTTTAATAATCCTCATTTTATTTGATAAGGATACAAATCATAAACAAAAATAACAATAATTTATAATTTCTCAATATTCAATAGGATTAATTTAAAAACAATTATATTTTTTTATTATTAAAATAAAAATACTTGTACAAATGAAATTCAACAAAAAGAAACCTAAAAAAGATTAATATTTTTTATTATTCATCTTCAATTTGTTTATTGACTAATCTTATACTTTAATTTATTTGTATTTACTACCTGTAAAATCTCAATCACTAGCTGCATTCTTACCAATCTAAGGAAATAATTTAGACATCTTTTAATTTTCCAAGTCCCTTTAAATTGAACTCTTCGATGCACTCAATGTTTTTTTCTGCTTTGATTAATGCACTTCCTATGCAGATATTCACTGCGTATGAGCTTTTTAAATGTATGCTTTTTACTGTGGTTTGCAGTGCTGATTTGCACAAATCAATTTTTTCCCCTGTGTAGGCGCACTCAGTAAAACCCAAAGCACACTTCTCATCAGATTCAGGATGCAATACAAATAATGAATAGAAACTACTTTCTTTGTAAGCACCTACTCCCGTATGGATGGACAATCTCTCAATATCACCATTGAAAAACTACATATCTTTGAACTAACCAATTCCAGCAAATAACTAACAATTGTCGAATATCTCTATTTCTTTCACATTTTTTGTGATAGTCTGTTGATTGAATGAGCTGTACTTAAAATAAGTCTAGCGTGATAGTAAAAACATATGGCCAAGATATACAAAGATCCAGGAATTCAGCTCTTCTGGAATGAGATGAATAAAAGAGAATTCCTCTTTGTCTTTGATTTAGCAAGTAACTAGCAGCTTCGGCATAATTTATTAGGAATAGGATAGAGAGAAAATAATATCTTTTTTAATAGCTTGATCATCAGTTTTGTTTTAAAGCAATGAAGTTTACAGGTAGAAAATTCTTCCAAAAAGTGTAGAAGAGACCACCCGAATCCATCCAAAGACAGATACTCCTTAGAGTGATTCGTAATCTGGAATAGGAATGCTTTAAATGATTCCAGAATCAATGGATTCGTGACTATTAAGATTCTAAATCAAGATTTTTTAAGCTAAGGTAAACGAGAAGGCAATTAGAATAATATTAAGTAATGATTAAGAAAGTAGATTTATTATTCTCATTTTGCTTAGATTATTTTGTTTTGTTTTGCCTGTTTATCTATCTATGTTTGTGAATAATAATTATGATTATGAGTTAATAAATAATAACCATATTTTTTAATACCTATCAACGATAAGAGGGAATCACTTTTATCTGATGTACTTTGGTAATTATGTTCCTAGTTCTCTGTGAGTTAATAGAACCTTAAGACATTATTAAAAAAGGCTAGGAAAAATGAAAAAGAATTTATTGAAAAATCTTGCCAAAATGTCTTTCTAATAAAAACGTAGTTTATTAGACTCTTCTATTTCAATTGTTCTTCAAATAAACTTGCTCTCAAATTGATAAAAAACTCCTATCCAAACTCGTTTCCTTCAATTTCATCCTTTAATACTTCTGTAAATTAATAAACACATTTTTGCAACAAAAATCTCACAAGACCATTAATAATAACATATTGCATTTGAATGTTCTTTTTATAAATTATTTTATAATAATAATAATAATAATAATAGATTCCTAATGTTTTTTGGATTGAAAAACAATTTTTTTACAAATAACTCAATACTCTTAAGTCTAGTACCATCTTCCAGACACAACCTGCAGATAACTTTCTTCTTCTCTCTGCTATCAAGCTTTCTAAAGTTTATCTAAAATTAGATTAAAGTTCATTTTAAGATTCCCCAATGGTGTGCTGTGATGTGACTGCTAGATACTATTCAACAGATGATGCTACTTGTTCTTTATCTTTTCAACACAAGTACTATTTGAGCTGTCTATGATTTTCTTCACATGATTCACTGACTACTCATATTTCGATTATATTTTCTTGGCTTTAACAATCAACTAATCAATTGGACTCAATATTATTTATTGCTTTTATGCCCTTTTGAGTTCGATATCTTTCCTTGTTATTCTCTGAATTCCATTGACTAAATTGTCATTTTTATTATGAATCTAAACATCCCTTAATTCCTTCTTCTGATAATCATTCTATGAAATATCATGACTATTTATGCTCCTTTCGCTAGCTTCACTTAGAACCCTTCTGTGTCTGGTGCTATTTTTATAATTATCCCTTTCATTAACGCTATAATTTCTTGATTCAGCTACACTTGCGTTTCTGGTTATGTCTTCTCTTCGTTATTAGGAGGATGCACAAGCAGATTAGCAATTAGAATAGTTATTTTATTTTGAATGAGATTTTTCTTCTGTGTTCTTTATTACACTCTATTTCCTCGACCATACTTGAGACATACTTTAGTCGATGATCTATCCTTCAGACCATTCCTTCATTTCTGTTGGTTGATTGTATAAATTCAAATATTACTATTATTCTTAATTTACTATTCCAATCTCTTCTGATTATTGTATCATATTGTCTTCCTCATTCTGTTACTCAATAGTTTTTTCAACTGATAAGGATTCAGATTTCTCAGAATTATTGTTTACAGCTATTTTTTTTTGTTAAATCAAGCAATTCTTCTTATTAATTTGCCTATGTACCTCAGAATTTGAAGGAGAACATTATCGAGCAGTTGTCTATTTCCTTTCCTTTTCATTTCTGTTGCTTTTATCATCCTATTCTGTAAGCATCCTGATTGGTCTCTGCTATGTTTATGAATTATTATTTGATCTATTAGAAAGATAATTTGATCTACTTGAATAACTACTCGATCTGCTATTTGCCTTATCTACAATAGAAGGTAACATTACACCTACTTATACCCCCATAGGACTCTTGAAAAGTTCATTATTATTTTTATTCGATGAAGAAGGTAATAATGGCAACAGAAGCTAATTTGCAGATGTCATTTACTTTTATTCTAATGGCAAGCTAATATTAGCTGCATTTGTCTCTTAAGGCTAAATCAGTATGCTAGATTCATTAAAATTCATTTTCTTCTTCACATGGTGCTATCTCTTCTTGGAGAGTTAGTCATCAAATTACAACATATCCTTATCTCTTGCTTTTGAACTATTGAATAGATAAAACTCTTTTTTCCTTTATTACTAATTCATCTTCCAAATTGATGAATCCTTCACACCTGCAAATCGTTTTGCTAAGGCTTAACTGTGCCAATCCCATACCTTCCAATCAGTTATCTCTTCTCTATCGTTATCGTAGTGTAGGTCTTACTCCTGCTATTGAGATATATTGTACTTTTATGAGTTATCCACTTCCTCCTCTACTGCGATGCAATGCGTCTTGCTACTTGAAATCTTCTTCATAGAATTATATTCAGAGAGCTATTACTGAGATCTCTAATGGTTCTTAAGCAATGGGGTTCCTTTGTCAAGAACGGATTAAGTTTATCTATCTTTTTCGCTACTGAACTCAAAACTTCCTTCAGCTAAAATATCCCCACTCTAAAGCTCTAAGGTCTTAACAAGTTTTCCATTAGATTCTTGTTCCTGCTGCTATTTTCTCTATTCATCTAGATTTTCCACATTATTATTACCAACTTCACATAAATCAATATGCTTTATTTTCCCTGATGTATTCCCCTCATAATCTCTTCTGAACATCAAATGATCTTATGGATTTCCTAAAGAATAGCTTCTTTTAGTAAATTCTTGTCCTTTCCCTTTTTTCCAATCTTTCTAATGTGAACCTTCATCATTCTCTGTGTAAGTTTTATTGCTGCTTTTAGAGATGCTTTTCCCAGAAGCAGTCGCAGGAACAGTAACAGTAGTTCGAATATTATTATTATCTTAATTATTATTTCCATTTTATATACTCATAGATGACTAGATTTATCTATTAGGTATGAGATTTGGATTACTAGCGAGATTAGTTATCTTATGGATCTTTTTACTATTGAGAGTAGATATGTTACTGATTTGTATCATATTCCTGTCAATGTCCAATTAGGTGTGTTATTTTTCAATGCCCTGGTTCAGATAATCTAACATCCCACTGATGCTAATTATATTATCATTTATGTTGTTGTTTTGATTATTAGGAATATCATTGTTGTTGTGTTTGTTCATATCAAGGAAATTACTATGATTGATTCCTTTTTTATTTTATGTACTACTATTTATTGTATGAATATCACTCCCATCATACTTTATTACAGTCATTTATCTCCCATTATCATTGCTATTTTTTCTATTATTATCCGAACCCATTTTCTTTAGAATTTACCTCTTTTTATTCCTTTCTTCTCTAATTTTTAACTGTAACATTAAATTTCTTTATCGCATTATTTTCATCTACTTTTATTTCTGCAGATCCTTTCCTTCCATGATAGCGATTTCATTTGTGAAATCAGGCAGTTCTTCGATTGTCTCTTCGTTATCTAAGAACTATGCTGCATTTAACCCTCTTGCTAAGCATACTCCTTAGAAGAGATTACTAGATACAAACTTAGATATATCCAGATGAGATCCACTCGTTTTGGATTTCAAATGTAATTCAGGCTCATCGATGTAATGGTGAACTTTGATATGCTTGAACAGACTCACATCGATTTATATATCAGTGTCTTGTTATAAAGCGAAAGCACATCTATCTGAAGCTCGAACACGCTCTTCTTTGAGGTATTCTTCACTTAATATCTGGCATTCACTCATTTAAGAGACAAGATAAACTAATAACACCTTGGAAACTAATAAAAAATATTAATTATATTTTCATATCTACTCCCAGCAACTGTATATAGATTTTTGATCAATACACAGCTCTATCAATTTGGAGATTCTTTATAAAACTCAAACCAATTAAACATTGACATAAATGAAAATAAAGCTTAATCTTTATGTTCCAGTGTATTGGTTGGTTAAAAATACAGTACATTTTCATGGTATTTTATTTATTGTCTGCAGCAAATAACTGTAATACAATATTTAATATCTCAATTTTTTATCAGCATTAGCAGTAGGATATTCTTTTTCAGTAAAGCTATTCCTGCTTGTATTTTTGTAGCTTCTTTACGTAAATAAAAAAACTCTTATTATTAATTTATTTCTTGTGATCCAAGGAAAAAATGAAAAACTAATGTTGTAATTGTAATATTTCACTTTGAAGCTTACAAGAGAAAAATATAATTTGATTTTTTCGGGATATTTACATATTTTTAATGATTCTAAAAACTAACTCATCCATGGTGGAGATTACGTTCTCAACAATGAAAAAAATTGCAAATGATTCTTGCTTGTCTTTGTAATCTTCAAGACATAATTTTCTCAGTTATTTATTAACTTACTCAAAAAATAAAATAAAATTAGTATTAATTTATTAGTTCTTAGTTTTATTCCTAAATTAAAAAATAGAAATCAAATAATTACAATATTATGAATAAATCGATCAGCATTTATGAGACAAAAGTATTTTAGTTGCAAGGTAATAATTAATTAAGATATAAAAATAAATAAAATAAAATACTTGTAGATTTTTCTCTAAATACCAGTTAGAACAATTATTGTGTAAATAATTATTTGAAAATATCTCTAAGTAATTCATCTCTTTCCCATTTCCTCCTCACTTGATCACACACTCTATTTATGACGCTATCCAAACAAAATCTTTGATTTGCTTACATTCACTGAAAAACTATTAAATTTTTAATGCTAATCAGTAAAAAAAAATAAGGATAATCTCATATTTTCATATTTTATTCTATTATTAGGATAATTCAGATACTTTTTCCAGACAGCATGAAACAATCTCCTTTGAGATAACTATGCAGAAATCAAAATATCTTTTCTGTTTTCTGGACATTTTATGTAATTATCTTTTTATCTTTGGAAGATTTTTTTGCAACTGGGTAAAAAACATATGTAAGATTTTTTAATTTGTTTTGTGTGAACCATCACTAATATTCAGCCAAAAAAGGTTAAATTCTTGAAGAAACAAAGAATTGAGTTTTGTCAAAGAGTTATCAAGAAGCAAGAACAATACAATCATTAGACTGATAAAGCATTTTTCATGGGTAACGTACTGTGCTGCGAGTAAGGTGAAAAACCTATCGCTACAGGAAATAAAAAACAAGGAAATAACCATATAAATGCGCCTTAACCTGTTTACTACACAAATCCAGAACCAAAGGATGAAGATTTCACTTTTAATGATAAATTGAAGCTTCAATCTATGGGAGGAAAATGGGAAGATAGGTAAATCCCTAGTTTTTCAGATAAAGGAGATGATTAATGGAATTGCGTTGCACAGTTAGTACTTAGCGAGATAAACAGATTGAATTCAGATCCTGCTTGGAATAAAACTACACTCGAATTAGGACCTAAAAACTCTAATGAACAAGTTAATAAGGCAGTCCTTGAGCTGATTTACAACTAAGATGATGAACGAATCTATTTCGGGTCGAAAATGCTCACAGGGAAGTAAATAGAGAGAATCATGCCTTAAGTTAGGTAGAGTTCCCCTTCTCCATAAAGAATTACCTCAAATGAGAAGGAGTAATAATAGTAATAAGCTTGTTCATTTAGGAATAGTTAAACGCATAACTCCTTACAGGGAATGGTAAATAATGGTCCAACATTGCTGAGCAATCCTACTTTCACAAAAGAAACCACAAAAGACTAGATGATGTCTTTCTAAAATAACTCCTTTTAGCCTGCTACATTCAGTGCTAATAATCTTGTGAATAACAGTAATAGCAGCAACAATAGAGCACCACGTTAACCACAATAACAGTCATAGCTATTGTAGCAGTAGTAAATCACTAGCTCTTAATGTGTAAACATAGTAAAATTAGAATTCGAAGTCAATTGTAGTGCAGAGAAGATGATGAAAGGTTTATAAGATCTGAAGAGATTCACAAGTAAAATTGAAAAAATGGAAGTCGTTTCAAGTTCAGAAGATAAAGAATTCTAAGTTTTGCATGTTGTATTCGGAAAATACATCCAAAAAGTGTAGAGAGATCTAGTTGTTGCACATTACCTCTCAGATATCGGATAAAATTTGAATAATTGCTATGTTTCAGTGAACCATGGTAAAGTACCTGAAATATAAGATATAACAAGGGTGCATGTGATCAAAGCAGGACATACATTCTTTGAGCATTACACTACAGCGTAAGACACATCTGGGAATCATTCTACAAGCAAATCATAGCTTTAAGATAACTCTGAAATATCTAATAATATTATTAATAATAATAGCACTTTCAACAATAATAATAAACCAACCAATGGTAACGGAGCGTTTGGCAGCATGAATCTAAACATTCAGGTGAAGACGAAAGTTCGTTTCTATGGTGAGTTCCTTTGTAACAGTAACCAAGATGAAAGCCTTGTCAGAATGGTTTTTTTGACAGAGTTCAAAGATTACATTGGAATATGCAAATCCATAGCGATTGCTTCGGAATCAACTGTTTCAGATTTAGATCCAGATATGGATCACGCTGAAGGAGTTGATGCTACACGTAGCGAATACGATAGTCAATTCTCTTAGAATTAGCAGCAATGATTAGAGAAAAATAGTATTAAGCAAAAAACAGTTGAGCAAATTAAATAAGTTTAATTTATCATTTTTTCATAAAGTTAATATTTGTTGCAATTTAGTGTAAACTCATTATTTGCTTGCTATTATTTTTTGGAATATTTTCTATTCCTTTTTCTCTTATCCAGTAGAAATTAATTTAGTTCATTCTCTACTGCTATTTTCCTCTACCGTTTGTTTATCAACTTTTTAAAAATCAATCGCTCAATAGAAATTAGCAATACTACCAGTGTTTTTCTTTCTTTTTATCAAAATACTTCTAAGAAACATATGGCTATTGAAGCATTTTGAAAGAATATTGCAACCTTTTTGTTTACTTTTGAATAATTTCTGTGATGTTTTTTCTACCCGCAAATGAATAATATTTTTAAATCCTTGTCTTGCTGAATGGAAAATTTATTTTTTAAAAAAATAAATGAAATTCCTTTCATATTTAAAATCCAAAAAAGAATTATCAATTTCTGGTGGTTTCCTAATTAATCTATTAATAGATCCTGGTATTTTTTATTGTTCGTTTCTATGAAGTTTACTTTATCAAATCCAAGCTATTTATGTTAAAGCCTCTAGATTTTTAAACACTTCTGATGGATTATCTTTTCATTATTAAAAAGAGTATTTTGTTTATAATCTATTATCTGATGTGAATTTGAGCAAGAATAAATAATAACTGGTAATCGTCACTTCCCGCTTGTTAAAAGCACTTAATTCCCTTCTTAGAATTGCTCAAATAATTAAATTATCTTAAAACAAATCACAAACTCGAAAAAACATAAGATAAAAATAACTTTGATAGCTAGATAATAACAAAACAAACAACAAACAACATAATATTCCTGTTTGGATTAACTCTCATGGAAAAAAACACTCATAAACCAGAAACTTCTCAAGAAGAGAACAATCACATCCAGGAACAAGTCACTAACTAACTACAGCAAATCTACCAGATTGTCCCAGAAAAACCAACTTCCGCGTAAGTCAAGGGATATGATTTCAACACAGGACTCGATTGGGATCGTTTAATGGAAAGCTATGGTACTTTCGGCTTGCAATCCACTCATTTAGCATAAGCCATTGAAGAAGTGAAGAAAATGATTTTCTGGAGATTAAGCGATGATCCTATCAATCCCGAAAGAGACGTAAACGAACATCTGGAAGAAGAAGTTAGAAAAAATACCCGATGCACAATCTTCCTAGGATACACATCGAATATGGTATCTTGTGGAATGAGAGATATCATAAGATATCTAGTATAGCACAAAATGGTGGATTGCATCGTCACAACAGGTGGTGGTATCGAAGAGGATTTCATGAAATGCATGAATAGCTTTCATCTAGGAGATTTCTATGCTAACGATATTGAGATGAGAAAGAAAGCACTCAATAGGATAGGAAATATTGTTGTGCCTAGTGAGAATTACTGCAAACTTGAAGATTGGCTTATTCCATTGTTTTACGAAATGTAAGGAGATACATTTTTGAAAGTTGAATTATTTTTGAATGGGTGATGATGTTGATTTCCAATAGGTTTGATGAGCAAAAGAAGAAAAACGTAATATGGTCTCCTTCTAAGGTGATTAAGCGTTTAGGTGAGCGTATCAACAACGAAGAGAGCATCTATTATTGGGCAGCTAAGAACAATATCCCAGTTTTTTCTCCAGCTATTGTTGATGGTGCGATTGGAGATATGCTGTATTATTTCTCTTACAAAGTTGATGGGTTCATTCTTGATCTTGTTTAAGACATCAGAGAGCTCAATAAGATTGTACTTTAATCTAAGAAAACTGGAGCTATCATCTTAGGAGGTGGATTAGTTAAACATCATATTATGAATGCCAACATCTGGAGGTAAGATATTAAGCTAGATTTCTTATATTTTCCTTTTTTCAATGTTTGCTGTTATTATGCACTAGAAACGGAGCTGATTATGGTGTGTTCATCAACACTGGATTGCAATACGATGGTTCTGATGCTGGTGCTAGAGTCAGTGAAGCCGTCAGTTGGGGAAAAATGCAAGTGAACAGCAGCTATGTCAAAGTGTTTAGTGAAGCATCCTTAGTGTTTCCTTTACTAGTTGCTTAGACTTTCTACAAATATCGCTAGCATGCAAGTAAACTATCATCAGCTTAGACAAACGCTCATAATGAAACTGATAGAGTTGCTAATAAAGACGTCATTCTTGCTAAAGATGAGAAAAATCACATGCATTAGTTTGAATGAAAGTTATTTTACATGTTTATGTGTTGTATTCATGAATAAGTATTAAATAATCAGTCATTAAATAATAAAAATAATAGAAACAAAATCATTACTTTTATTTCAAATAATTAACTTTAAATGGTGGGGATAATAAAACAGATAAACACAAAAGAATCTTCAGTTCAACTCTTGATCAAATAACCTTAAATCCACATGTTTTCTAATCCTAATCTTCTTTAAATTATTATCTCTTTTACTATTTCTGTTGCTGTTACTTCTCCTATTCCTACTACTTCTATTCTCCTTGAACTTCCCTTTTTGGCTCTACATCCTTATAATATTTATCCACAAATATCTCGGAGTGTATTTAATATGAAACTGAATTAAGTCTTCCATCTACACTATCCCTATTAATATTCTAACTCCTCAAATCCAGTAATTCCTTAATCTACCTTGGTTCAACTTCATATTTCATCATAATAGCATAATCCAAAATAGGTAACAGTGGAATAGGTAGATACGAGTGCATATCATCAGTGCTATTCTTATTATTTCCATTCACATCTACCTGCTGATTTGAATGCGAATTCAAATGCACCATGAAAAAATGTGTATTACATGTTAGCGTTAATTCATCTACTGTTGATATATGCTATTCTTCTAACACTTCATAGTACAGTGGCTATTACGCTAATAACCCCTTGATCACAGCATTATTAAACTTAATCGTGGAGCTATCTCCAAACCAGCATTCCAACCCTGACCTCATGGAGATCGTAATAAACTCCTCTTCGGATACACCAATCAATGCCACAAACGGTAGATTCACTTCCATTGAATGCACTGATTGAATCTTTTTTGAAAAATCTGGACTTAAATACATAGCACTGACAAAATCATTTGGCTGAAACTGCATAAGTTACTTTGTTTATAGCACTTGTTCTTTTAATTACTCGATTCTCATATTCTAAATGTTCCTAAGCTGCTTAGAGTTATCTTAATGATAGATCTTCACAAGTTCTAAGTGATTCGCATAGGATTAGTAGAATAATCTAAGTTATTTAAGTAATTATGCTTGTTCGTATTTCACAGCCTCATTACAAGATTCTAACTTCCTGATGACATCTATGAACTTTATTTTTTCTTAGTCGTCCTCCAGTTATTCGAAGTATCCTTATTGGATTTGAATAAAAAATCGCTAGTTTTTCTTTTCAATTTAGACTACTTTAAACCCAACTTCTTCATCATCTGCATCGCAGGATTAGTCTTCATCGTTGAAATGTAAATCACCTCCGAGATTGAATAAAAGAATCCCGAACAACACGACACAACTAGGTTTATGTGGGAGATCTATTAATCTCATCTTGGCAACCCTTTAAACCGCTATTGTTTCGTCTTCATCGCTATCTGGAGATTGTGACATCGAATTGAAATTATTTGCCATACGCTCATAGAGCTGCTGTTTCTTTTTGTCGTTCACTACCTTTAAATTCTAAAAATACATGGAAAATGAGGATAATAATGTATACAAGAATGCTTACATTTTCGATGAACTCAAATATTTCTTCATAGCTGTCATCAGAAGCAGGGATTTCTTGGGTTTTATTAATGCTACATTGACTGGATAGTTAGGTGTTCTTTAGGGACTTATTCTATTCATCTTCTTCTTCCATGTGATTCCAAGAATCAAAGAACTGATTAGACTATTCTTCTTCCATCGACTGATTATCTTTAGTGTTGTCTCTTATTCCTGCCGTTCTCCTTCTTCTTGCTATTGTTCTACTTTTCTTTCCTTTTTCTTTCTTTTTGCAAAAGTTTTTTATAAATTATCTTGCTTGTTTTTGATTGATTCTAAATTATTTCTTAAATCTCTCAAGTAATTTAATGCAAATTAAAAATCTTTTTTGTATTAAAGCAACAACCAGATATGGGGCTAAATTTTGAAGTACAAGTAATTGCACAAAATAAATTGAAACATTATATTAGCTTAAAGAAAGAAAAACGAAGGAATTCAGAAAAGGGGAAGGACACTGGCTGTGATATAGACAGCATCAAAAGGGGAGGACATTCTCTTAATTTCCCTTGCTGATTAGCTGAGACTGTAATCGTATAATTCCATTTTAATCTAGAAGGTCATTTTGGAATGTTTAAAGAGAAAGATAGAAGGGAGATAGAGAGAAACATAATTAATGATTATTATTATTTTCATTTATCTAATTCATCAAAGATAATTTAAATAATTGGGTGTCTTTAGATATTATTTGTTTTTTGGTTGAAGAAAAAAGTTATTTCATTCTAATCACCTCTTCAAATAATATTTTTATTTTTAGGTAAAATATTGTAAATTAATAGCATTTAATTATTGAAATAGTCTTTCTTTATGTTTTCTTTCATTGTTTCCCTATTTCTTATTCTATTATATTTTAAAAAGAAGGCCAAGATATTAATTCCCTACATTTTAATAATTTTAGTTAATAATTATTTATTTTTAACATACTGTCATCACTATTATTTCCTTTTTTATCTTCAAATTAATGTAAAGAATGTTTACATTAAAAATTGCTATTATTGAATGAATCTTTTGGGGTAAAAATGATTTTTCACCATGAAGAACAAACATTAAATAAATATTAACCCCCACCACTCTCCAAAGACAACCAAACAGTAGTACATTAATATTTTGGGAAATTTATGATTTTTGACTGATAATTTTACATAGAGGCACAATCACTGTGGGCTTGACTTGTGGGAAAGGTTGTTCTTACAAATAACGCTATGTTTCATTTCACAGACTTGGAATTAGTTGCGGCTGAAAACAAAACAATCACCACACGCAGAAAATACACAAAGAAGATTTTTTTATTATCTTCAATTTAAGCAGATTTTTAGTTAATCATACAGAAAAACTAAACTAGCTTTACTGTTTGTAGATTTCTCGAATCCGAACAGATGGAGAAAGACCCCTAAGCGCTGCTGGTATGGCTATTCGTTTAATATTTTAGAGGAATAACAAATTATTATTTTTTGTAAAGAACATCTTTAGAATTCTTGAGAAATCCATAGACGATAGATCTGAATAAGAAAAGCGCTTATTAGCTGCTTATACATCATCATTACCATTTTTCTATAAGTACATTTATAATGGTTTGAAAAACATTCCATTAGAGTGTGCAAGTGTGCTGAAACCGCTGTTCATGAAAAAAGGAGAGGTTATCTTTTAAATAAGTAAAACAACAAAAATATGAGGAGAACACAAAAAATAAGCTGTATTTCACTAATGATAAGATAATTCATTTTGTGAACCTTTCCTTTTGAAAAGATTCTGAAGGAACCCGGTTTTACACATTGATTCGCGGTGAGGTTGGCTTATATACCAAGAAAAGTGAAGAGACCAAAGCAAATGGAGAAAACAGTACACAAGCTACACGAAGAGAAACAGCTGCAATGGCTTAGCGTGAAGGCCTAGCTAATAATAACAATAACACTAATTCCATTAGTTCTTTGAATATCTTAAATGGACTAGGTTTAGCAAAGATTCTAAGTGATGGTGATTCCTTCGGGGAGCTTGGTTTGCTAAGTTATAAGCTTCGATCTGCAACTGCCATTTGCCTGCAAGATTGCTATTTCGCTATCATTGAAAAAGATAATTTTGATTTGCTACTGAAGAAAATCGAACAAGACGTACTGCAAGATCGAATTGATTCGTTCGTGAATGACAATCCTGTTATGAAATTCTCTTCGAAACATTCTGTGAAATCACTATTTTTCAGTGCAATCTTCAAAAGATTCAGCTCAAGTGAACCTATTTTCCATGCAGGTGATCCCCTCTAAGCCATGTATATTATTAAATCAGGGTAGTTTGAAGTACTCAAAGAATACCTTGATGAAATCGATGAAGAAGATGAAGATATTACTGATAAAGACACTTCCTAACGGAATACTAAAACCACTAGTGCTACTACTAACAAATCCCAGTTATAAATCACAAAAGATCGTAAGAAATACATCCCCGTATTAGAGCTAGGTGTGTAGTAAATGTTCGGGTATGAAGATTTCGTTCTTAAAGGAACATCCTACAGCTATGGTGTTACATGTAAAGAATCAGGTGAGCTCATAATCATTGGAGCAGTTGAACTTAAGAAATATCTGCTTTCGGATAAACTCACAGCTTCGTTTTTATCACAGTAAATGGCATAGCAAAGCAAGTATATCCAAGAGCGATAATAGTTGATCACATAGAGTTTCTAAGGCTATTCGTAGTATTATTTTGAATGGTAAAAATCGAAAGAAGAAACTCGAGACATGTCAAGGATGTTAGATAACTCCACTGGATTGAAGTTAGGTTCTGTTAGGGCTAGATCATTAGAAGAAAAGAGCTAGCTTGAGAGATTAAAACTCTCAGGATTGACTAAGAAAAAAATGTCGCATTACAATGATGCATTGTCAGTGGAGTTTCAATTCAATTTGCAGAAGAATTACTTGAATAAATTTGGTGCAAATGAAGTTGAGAAATTACGGACACATGTGCCATAAGAGTTGGTTTAAGTGATAAGTAAACGCGCGAAGTTTAAGCCACCACCACCAACACTCAAGAATCCACCGAAAATCAGTCATTCTGTGTTAGATTATTTGTTCAAGAATAAACACAATAATAATGGAAATAGCACAATACAATCTAGAATCTTGTAGAGTTACTCTAGTCCTATGTCAATTGCATAAGCCACTCTTGTAGCTAGACCTTTAAGTTCATATCATACTTCGTAAGGATCATCGATGTTGCTGTCATATTCATAATAATCAGTGCAGAAATTATAATTAAATATTGAAGCATAACAGTTAGAATAATAATTGTAAGAATACTAGAATGCTATGAATAATAGGTAATTGGTTCATAGTGCTGTGACAAATGGGAAGAATGTAGTGAAGAGTAATGTAGCATAAATTAATAACAAGAATTGTGAGAATGAAGAGTATTAGTAGTATTCTAATGTTTAGATGTGTTCAGAAGAATACAACGCAAATAGCAATAATAATCCATAGAATGCTTCCTTAAACATCAATATTAATACATCTAGCAATGGTGGAATCTCTACTACCAACATTGGTTTGAGTCCTTGTAGGAATCAAGACATCAACAATAATTAGAACAAACCATCCAGACTATTTTCGAATGAAGCATTATCAGAGTAAGTCGAATAATCCCCAGTTTTTTCAGAGCGTATTGGATTCTCTAGAGCGAGCCCTAACAATAATAATATTAATACCAGTATTAAACAATTTCATAACATCTATGCTTAGACACCAAGTAGTAACAAAAAGAGAGCTAAATCATCAGTAAGTCTGAAATCTTCCCTCTAACGTAGATCAGCTTCACTTAGATTTAATAATTATATCAGCAATAGTAATCAAACGAATAATGAAAATAACAACAATAATAATACTAATAACAATAACAACTCGACTTCAATTGTAGCTATTAACCTACCAAATTAAGTTGATCCAGCTGTTTCAATAACTCCAGCTGCTGACACTCAACCTAATGGTCTTGGTACTTCTCCTTCTGGTTATGTGAATTCCACCAACCCTACTTTAAGCAGCCCTCTTATTTGTAATTACTAAACCAAGACAAATACTAACTCTTATTACTAATAATCATTGAGTCCTGATAATGTCAACCATAATAGTAATCACCTAAATAATAGATTAAATACTTCTTATCATTATCAATCAGCTATACACTCACCAAGCAACAACAAGGACCATCGATATATACTTACAACGACTGATTCTTCTTCCCCTGAACGAGCTTAAATATTGTAATTCCCTAGATAATCATAGAGTCATGGGTATTTATAGAGTCCTGGTGAGTATTAAGCAGATCAAGGGATTAATCTAAGAAATTCAATTAAATAACAATTATTGTAGCAATAGTTGATGTTAAAATAGTAATAACAGCAGTAACAAGCAATGGAGTTGCAATAGTAATACTAACAAGAAATCAATGGAGTGTAATAAATTAAATCAGAAGAGCATATTACATTAGAACCGTGCTTACATGAGAATAGTTAGACAGTTCAGTAAGGGAAATTGTAATAGTAGCAGCAGCAATAACCCTAATAGAAAGTGTCTTTTCATTCAAATAACACTACTAATAGAAGTGTTTTTGTGAATGAAAATTATCACAATCAAGCTCGTCTTCATTCATCTTACGCTAACCATCAAAATAGCAGTAATATCTGCAATCACTCATAGTAATTATTAGCTCCTTAGCTATCCCTTGATGCTTCACCGAGGGGTATGATTAATCAAAGTAATATAAATAATCCAATTTTCTCTTCTAGTGGTCAATCTGCTGGATCAGGGAGAAAACTCACTGTTTAAGAGAAGAAAATTTATTATAAATTTTAATAACTTGGCAATGGAAGTATTACCATTAATAATACTGTTAATAGACACAGAAAGAATCTGTCTGCATCAACGTTTACATCTGGGAATGGATAAGTGAATTATTCACCTATTAACAACAACTAGAGTACCAATACTGCCTCCCAACCAGCAGTAATGATAGGTAAAAAAATATATGATTTTTTTGCTTCCCTTAAACAACTTTTCTTTCTTATTCCCAATAAACCCTTGTAATATTCTATTTATCTTTCTTTCTCTACTTCTTCCAAATTAGGTTAACTCCCGATGACATCCTTCCAAAGCAACAATAATAATTGCTTTTCTCCTCAGCACAAGATTAAATTTATTACTCCAGATCTGTCCCTTGATTTCACACATCCATCTAGAAAAATAAGTGCATACAGCAATGTTCCTGCTTAACCTGTTAACTTATTAGAACAGTAATAGCATCCGCTATCAGCTAAGCCAGCTCATTTTCTTAAGAGACTACTAGATAGAAAAACAAGCGATACATCGCTGATGAAGTAAAAGACAACAAATCAAGCATTAGGGGCGACATTTTTTAAAAATTCATATTATTGAAATTGTTTTAATAAATGATTTAATAATATTGATAAAGGCCTAGTTTTATGTCTTTTAGAATGAATTAAGTGAGATAGGCGGGTGGGGGGTGGGGGGGGGGAGTGATAAGACAGCAATCAAAATAAAAAAAATTCCTTTAGTATTTTTTACAAAATTACTTAAAAAATCAAACCTAATTAAATTATTAAAAAGAAGTTAAGGTGTAAAACAGTAGAAGTAGCTACAAAATAAGCTCACACATACAAAGATACTAAATTCAGCAGAGCTAAATAGAATAAAAATGCATAAGAACTAATAATCTCTGTGTCAAAGGAGCCAGAAATTTCAATGTTGATTTCAAGACATTTATTATTTCTACTCTTCAAATGACTTATCTGCGAATGATGCAGCTTCGGTTTTTATCTGAGAGTAAGTCTTAGGGTTGATGAATGCTTCTGCAATCTAGTAACGGTCTTTCCCTTTGGTTTCTTTCATGAGAATAAAATATACAATGTACACACCAACAGTTAAGCAGCCGAAAATAATGAATGCGCCAAAGAGATTTAAAGATTTCCTCATTTCTGGGAAGACTAACCCAACGATCATTGTGGAAGTCCAGCGGACGAAGGAAGAAACGGAGATAGAGAATCGATCGGAAATCTCACTATTGTACACCCACGTCACTGCACCCAGACTTAGTTACCATCCTAATTAAAACTAAGAGAAAAATATTCTTTAAATAACCACCTACTATTCTTATTTTATGTTACCACGAAGATGAGGAGAATGCTGAAATCTTAAACACCTGAAGTTTAAGTAGCTTTGTTAAGTCCAGCGAAGACAAAATCAGTGATAACGACGATTCCTACACCAAAGATAAACATAGGCCTTCTTCCAACTTTTCCAAGTAAAAAGAATGATAGCATTGTGAAGACATTCATTGCACCACCTAGACCAATAGACGCATATCTTCCAGTCTATTCTGCATGTAACCCTACACCACCTGCAGTCTCCTTAAAAATAGTATTAGAGTAGAAGAGAATTGCATCGACTCCACTGCACTATGTTCCAAACTAAATGGCACATCCAAGAATAAATCTAGGAAGGTAGGAAATTTTATTGCTGATTTCGAATAGCTTCTCGTGGTAGAAATCATCACGGGATTTCAAATGAGCCATCGAAAGCTAGTTCTATTGAGTCTCATGAGGAAGAGTCGCAAGTTAGATATTCATTTAGTTCCCTGATCCTGATCCTGATGCTTATCCAGATTTGATGTTGATTTACTCTTGCTCAGTGTTTTTATTAGAAGTCAACTCGATATGCTGGGTATGGCCTTCATTGGATTATTGCTTTGAGTCCACTAGCTTTTTACCATGTTATTAATGTTCGGCCTCATTATTGGCTTTCTCTTCAAGATCATGGTAGACTTCTTCAGCATCTTTTTCAGAAGAATAGATCTTATTGATGAAATTATGCACCTCTTCGTATTTATGTGCTTTCATCAAGATACTTGGAGTCTCTAGTTTGAAGATCAGTATTAATAGAAGGAAACGGATGATTGGTGATATCATAGGAATGCCTAATTAAATACGCCAAAGTACTTAATCATCGTAGCCGTTCTTAATATTCGAAGGGAAAGGGATGATTAGAGCGCTGAGATAACTCGAGAAGACTCCAAGGGTAAGGAAGTATTAATTCACAGCACCTGTTCTGCCAGAGATCTCTACAGGAGAAAATTCCTTAATGTACACTGGAATAACTGCTGTGTTACATCCTGCAAACGAAAAATACTTATTATTTTAACAAGTAAAATAAATATTTTTTATTACCAATACAAAACCCACAGACGAACCTTCCTACCAATAAATTCGGAAGAGTTGAGTCGACAATTAATATGATAGTGCCTATGATTCCGATAATGTCGAAGATCATCATGGATTTTCGGATACCATTAATGAAATCGATGATTTGCCTGCTGAAGAGTGCCCCTATCAAAGCACCTAAAGGCATAAACGCTGTAACCAAAGCTGCATTGTCGTCAGATGTGTCTGAATCCCACGAGTTAATCTTCGAGATGACAAGCTAAGCTGAGCTATACACACCGAGATTATATCCAAAGAACCAGGATCCCAGACATGCATTCACAGCCATTGTGTAGATTCTCCATTCCTGACGAAGTTAATGGTGATGCGGTTGGACATCATTCATGAAATGAGGCTCAGCACGAGGGGAATGGTCATTGATAGCTGGACTCTTGTCTTTATCCCGAGCATCAGCTGAACTATCCTTTTAGTTAAGCATATTTTTTTAGTTTTTAGTTTTTTAGTTTATTTTTGACAAATTTAAAGATTTTTTAAAAGCAAATCAATCTCAAGTTGCTATTTATAGTGAGTAATATCATTAATATCTAAAGCGCGGTTGTTATATGTAATCGCATTATCAAAGCGATATCCTTATTCGTATAAGATCACACAACTTCACTGATCTAATAAGCAACTCCTCCCTCTCCCCACACATGTAAATTAAGGATTTTACCCTCAAATTATAAAAATAATAATTCCAATTCCGAAGAGTATCTCCAATAATATTTCTTATTATTCTGCTCGTTGCTTGTAAGTTTTCAAGAGCGATTCTTAGCACATTTCCGCCATCATAAATCTTAACTCACTTTAAGCATTTTTGTTAGATTATTCTCCTAATCAAAAAACTATCTTATTATTTATAACAATATCAATATCTCTTGAGTATTTGGGATGTCCTTTTGTTCGCTGAATGCACAAAAAGAGTAACAACACACGAATGATTTCTACTAATGGAAAAAAAAAATATTTATCGTCATTAATTATTTTCACAAATTATTAGTGAGTGGACAAATGAACAAATTTGAGTAACGTTAACCTCAAAAATTTGGATGTCCCTACCATAGCTCAGAAGCTCTCATCTCATAGGAATATTTTCCATGTAACCTTGTTACTATTCATGAAGTTAAGCTGAATGAAGGCAGTAGAATTAATAGGATTCAAGAGGCATTTAGGATAAAGAATTTTTTTTAAATATTCGCGTTTTCATATTCCTTTTTATTAAAGTATTCATGACAATTAGGAATTCGTACATAGTAATTTCATATGAAGTCAAAAATGAGAATATGATTCAATAAAAATTTTGTTTTTGTTATCATATTTAACTACTTATCCATATTTCTAGTGTTATCTGTTGCAGTATTAGAATGAATCTACCTTAAAGGAGCTCAAAATTAATACAATCACTTATTAACAACAATATATGGTGATACTTAATTATTACTGAGATCGCATAACAAAAAGTATTAATTTACACATGAATATGGTAAATTCTTTTTAAAAATTGTTAATAATTGTGAACAATTATGCAATGGATACTTCTGTATGCTTACATATCTAATATTTCACATAATAACAACATATTTGTTAATAAACTTAGTAGAATGACATGCAGCATATGCGGTTTGATTATGCTATCAGTTTCTCCTTTTAAAAGAATTAATATAACAAATAATGATGCAAAGAGCTACCTTATTCTCAAGCTTCTCTAATCCAAATAAATTTAAGCAAAGCCATCTCAACATCCTAATCATTTAACTCAGCTAGGCTCTACATGATTTTAAATTATTTATTTAACAGTTAACGAATAAAAAAGAGTTCATTTATCATAACTATTATCAATTTTTCTTCATCTTCGGAAAATTGTTTCTTTCAAAGGCTTTCTTAATTGATTAATGCTTGTCAGAAAGATAAACACAAACACACATAATTTTTTTCATCTGTAATAAAAGAATCTGTTGTATTTGATTAAGCCAGCTCGAATCCACTTTCTCACAGCCAATCAGAAAAATTAATATTAATTAAGTCACTCAAAGATTTTAATAAATTCTTTCTTTTTTGAGTTTATCATATTTCTTAATGAAATTCTTATTAATGTCTTATTTTGCTTAATTGTCTAAGCATAGCAGCTGCGCTTCCCTTCTCTTATGTTTTTTTACACATTGCCTATTTAAACTATCTTAATAGCGATTGCATTAACAAAACATCTACAGAAATATTATTTGTTATTTTATTAAATCAACATAAAGGAGCTTTTAATGTAACAATACAGGAGCCATTTCTAATAATTATGAATGGTATTGATTATTAACGTAACCTGGATGATTGATTCTCAACGTAACCTGGATGATTGATTCTCCTTTGAACGAGAAGAATTATGCATGATAACAAAAACATCTGAATTTCAGTAACTTAGCATGAACCAATTCTGCATACGTGTTTTGATTAATTAAAATCTATTGAATAAATCCTTTGGTATGAGGTAATAATTAAAATTGTATTGAATGCGAGTGAGTAACTATACATCACCGCATTCTACTTGATTATGGAGGTTAATTAAAATATGAAGAAAAAAAAATTCCTCTTAATCAATAAACTTAATGATACAATAAATATCCCCCCCACCCCCCTTCTCTCTCCCGACTTCTCTAATATTACTGATAAGATTCACTTTGGAATTCTGTAAAGACCACAATAGGGAGTCAGTCTGGTGAATGAAATCGAAAAATAAAAATCCATAATTGCTTCAGTTGCTAGTCCTTCTTCGTTTCTAACATTATTTTTGTTATGAAAAAAGTTTACATAATAAATGTAATGTATTCATCATTGCGATTCATAATGATAATAAAATACTTTCTCTGATTAGAAAAGTAAGATTTCGTTGGAATATTTTAAGGTGTATCTAGGGTTTTAGTTTTTTAAGGCAAGCTATTGAACAGATAAGGATGAAGATATTAATGTAGTATTATTTTTTCTTAAATATGCGAAATTCAAGGTTTTTTTTAAATAACTAAGGCTCATTCTGTTCTAGTTTTGCCATGTTGAGAGTATTCTGGATAATAACAGAGAAATTTTAACAATTCAGTTGACATCGATTATTTTATGTTCATATTGATTAATATTACTATTTTTGAAATTTCCCAGTTTCTAATAATAATAATGTATGGTAAAAAAATAAACCAAACGAAAGAAGAGAGAAAAGTTAAGTTGGTTTTTTGTATCTAGAGTAGTACTGTATTGAGGGGAGCTATTCAACAATATTCAGAAATGAAGTTGTTGCTATTCTAGAACACTAGTTAGCTGTGAAATAATAATGTAACTATTTAAGGTTTAAGGATGGGAATGACTAGATAATACGCTTAAATATCTTAATTTTTTGGTAATATTTCTCATTGCTTTCTAAGCAAAGCTTAGATGTAAAACTGAGAAGACTCCTATGTATGTTGTGAAGGGTTTAGTTTTAACAAAGAAAGGATCATCGTTTTATTTACTTTTCTCGATTTTTAGTATTAATTTATCTTTTATTGAGGATTAATCCGTCTGAATAAATAAGTTCACGGTTCATCATAAATAAATCTTTTTTGCAATTAATGTAATAAAGCAGGATAAATTCTATTTTCTTAATAAATATTCAAATATTCAATGAGTAGATTCATGATATAAGAAGTTACTCTAAGTCCATTAAAAAGATCTAATCTAGCTTGAATTTGATGATTTTTTAGATCTTAGGGGATTCAGGAAGGTGAACTTGTTGGAGTCTTTTAGAGATGAGAGGAACTATGAGTATGAATGAAGATTCTTCAATGAAAGTGATTCGCTTTTACATGATGTGTATGGTTTACAAAAACAGATAAAGTGCAAAAGATTCTGCTCATTAAGGATTATTTCTTTCAACCATGATTCACATTCTAAACAAGATAAACTGAATTTATAAAACAGCTATTTAAGTTGAATTGTAAGGTTCATCTAGGTGAGCCGTTAAAATTTGAATGATATAAAGAATTAAGAGAATGACATTGAATCATTCATTTTAGTATTCAACAATATTATTAGTTAGAAAAGATCTAAGTAGCTAGTAAATCTTTACTGCTATTACAATATTAGAAATTATGCTTTATCTTATTGATATACAATTGAGGATTTCAGCAGTAGGTAGCTAAGATAATATTTAAGATCCCCTTGCTTAAAAGTACACTGACTATCAATATCTAGGAAACTTAATAATTGCCTTAAACATCAATTCCACTCCCTCTCATAAATTAAATTACTTAAAATACCATAGACAACTAATTCCATCTAAACTAGATGTTCTTTCTTAAAATCCTAAAGGCCCTAAAAATGCTCTAAAGACAGCAAAAAAAGAAAACGCTGATCCTTAAAGAGAATGATATTGATAGATTCAAAAGTAAATTCTCCTCTTTACCTACATTTATGTAGCTTTAACTTCTACTAACCTTAGCTTTTGCTATTGATACTTCTCCAGTAGGAATTTTTACTCTCATCATTTAACATTTCTAACTGAATGTTCAATCTACTTATATCAACTGACAATCCTTAATTCTTGGTAAATAAGAAAATTTCTTTCATATGCTTTTACACGAGGACACTTCAGAAAATAATAAGTGAAAGATTGTTATATTACATTATTCTATCAGTTATCAATCTAAAAGAAAGAATTCAATCTTACAGATATTCTAAAGTATGAAATTACCTATGTATGGTGGTTTTAAGAATGAGTTGCTCAAAGAAAAACTTAAAACTATCCCTTTATCATTTTGTTGTTATGACTATTCCTCTAAGCACCTGTGAGCTTTAAGTTTAACAAGCCTTCATGAAAAAAAGGGAATTTTATTTATTACTTTACAAATTATTATCCAAATTGCGCGATTCATTACAAAACAAGACAAAAGGTTATTAATTAAATATCTTTTGAATAATAAATCAAATCTAAAACCCATAAAAATCTTAGCAACAAATAGATTTCTATTCTTAAAGGAAGGAATAAACCTTCATTAAAGTCAAGTCAATGAGTTACTTCAATTTACATCCGTGATTAACCATTATACTCATGGCGCTACACTTTTTCAGTTATTAATTTAATATCAACATATTTTATTTTAAACATTTTTATTAGCATCTTTTTCTTTTTATTTAAAAAAAAAATGAGTTATTATTCTATCTGTGGAGAATAATGACCATAAGCCAACTTGATTTTCATTAGAATTAATTAATTCTATCTCTCAAAGGATAAATGTGAAATAATGTTTGAAAAATAGCATTTTTTATGATTTTTTAATAAAAGAGGAATTTTTATTTAATAGACAGGCTAACAAGATTAATTAGTCTAAAAAAATAAAGAAAAGAGAGAGAGAGAGTAATATGTTGAAGATCAACGATATCTGATCTATAAATCTCTCAAACATAACTAAAAATGATGTTTAAATACAACTTTAATAACTCTTAAACCTTTTAACCCTTAGATTATTATTATTATTATTCATTTTATTTTCATTCAAAATTATCAATATCAATATGCAATATAATTTTCCACTTTAAAAGACTTATCTTTGGCAGAAATTCATTTTTACCTACCATAATTAACAAAAGAAAAATATTATTTTATTACATCTGGAGCTCTCTTTTTGCTTTAGTTGCTCACCAGAAATGCATTCCCCTTCACAGTTTCATTCAAAATGGTTTTTAATTTCAATTTTTATGAAGTAACTTACTATCAATCAAATTCACTAATGTACAAGATAAGAACCAATCAACAAATTAATGCTTTCATCAAAACAAAAACACAAATAAATAATTATTAGATTTCCAGAAAAATCAAACATAAGGTTAAGAAATGACTAATGGAAAGTAATTCTAAAACAAAATATTTTTTATCAATTTTTATTTACACATTAGCTACACAATATGAAATACATAAGAGTTAATACATAAGAGTTTTCCGATTTTTTTTATGGCGGGAACTGCAGAAAAAAGATTGTGCCATAAAGAATAATACTCCTGGTAATTAGTTTTATGATTAATTAAGTTTTAGAGAAGTGAGTTAAACTCTTTAAAATCCTTATTTAAGTTTCTCAATAATCATCAATTCAACTGAATATAAAACAAAACCAATCATTTTGCATTGATAACTAATTATTTTATTATTCTTTACCATTCTTACTATAATTTTCTCAATGAGATCTATTTTTAAAGAATTGAGAGTAACACACTTTGAAATTTTTTCTCTTAAACTAAATACTTTACACCATTCTCGCCAATAATATTATACCTGAGATTTAGTTTGAAAGAAGTAAGAGTAACACACTTTAAAATTCCTTCTCCTAAATACTTTAGTAACACACTTTGAAATTCCTTCTCCTTAATACTTTGCACTATTCTCGCCAATAATTTTTAACCTGAAATTTAAATCTAAAGAAGTGATAGAAACACACTTTGAAATTCCTTTTCCTAAATACTTTGTACCATTCTGGCCAATAATATTCTGAAAGATATCTATTTTGAAAGAAGTGAGAGTAACACACTTTGAAATTTCTTTTCCTAAATATTTTATACCTTTCTCGCCAATATTATTTTCCAACAATATTATATTAGACCGCATTGGATGAGGAACATAATGAAAAGAGAAGAACATAAAAAGAAGAAAGAAACTCTTGAAGAGCAACTGAATCCAATAAATATGATAAAACTATTGTTAAGAGACCTTCTGCTGGTCCTTTATCGAAATATAACTAACTGTTCATTGTAGCTGAAGGAGACAGGGAGAAAACGAGAAAGATGAAATTATTACATTAGAAAATTGAGAGATAAATACAATTTGACGAAGAATTACATTAAGAACTAGCTGCCTTATAAAAATAAGTCTTCAATACATTCATATCAACGATTGGTATGCAGAAGAATTAATGGATTTATCACTGATTTTGAATTATCTTTTGTTTGTTTGAAATCTTTAACAAAGGATCAGAAAGCACGCAAGAAGAAGTTTAATCAGCTCTTAAGGATATTATCTGCTCATGGGAGAGAAATGCAGCTCCTGTTGAAAGTAGAATTGCGTTTCTTTAAGAAATACTAGCAACTGAAGCGTACCATATCAAAAAAAAATTATGCTAATTGTTATTTGAAAAATGATTTCAATAATTTGATTTTCATTTTTTTCTCTTTAAACAGACGCTCTGTGAATGAGATAAATGCGAAATTGCAGTTTGAGAGAGAGTACATGGAAAGCGTTGAGCTTGGAAATGCTGAAAAACAGCTGATTTTACTGCTGAATACAAGATATTCCCTTAGAAAATAAATCGATGTCCACAGCACAACTTCATTCACGTACAGGAATCACAAGCGAATCTATGCAGCACTTAAGAGTCTAGATGCGTAGATTACTATGTTACTCTCTGTTAAGCAGCCTAAAGTGTAATGGTCATTGTAGCTAAGATGGAAGGGAATCGATCCAAAAGATGTAAGATTTTTGAAGTTGTTGAAGGGTTATTTGATTAATAATATGTGTTCTTAAAAGTACTAATAATACCTTTATTTAAAAGTTATTTAATGATTATTTTATATTGGTTTAGTTGCTGGCT
>Ga0302271_10000541_pt1 | contig 37072 bp, 21 predicted proteins | sample III_Bog_N1_1_FD_198767 | JGI IMG/M metagenome (GOLD analysis project Ga0302271, IMG submission 198767) | Peat permafrost microbial communities from Stordalen Mire near Abisko, Sweden - III_Bog_N1_1 | ecosystem: Environmental > Terrestrial > Soil > Wetlands > Peat | place: Sweden: Abisko... | reverse complement strand
TCCGGGAAGAGACATCCTTGGTATTGAAATTCTACTCAGAAGGATTCATGTTAAAAACTTTTCTTGATTTCTCAGATATCCACTCGATCTTCTTCTGATAAGAGGAATTGTTTAAGATCTCCCCAACACTCTTTGTAAGAAAAGAAGGTTTTCTCTTGATGATATTATCCTCGTGGTGGACACTTATTGTCTGAATTAAATTCTCGTAAGGTTTCTTTGATTCAGGAGATTTCTATTCAATGATTGTGAGAAACTTAGTGATCTCTGGGACTTTACTGCACCACTTTATCATCTGCTAGGTGTCAATGCGAGAATCATCACTAAAGTAGTTATTTAGAAACTCATTCATCTCATCTTCTTTAATCTCTATGTTTTGCCTAATAATCTGTTTAACAGTTCAATTTGTAAGCTAAAGTGTGATGTTACATATTAACTTATGTTTGCTAAGTTATTGTGAATTAAATCATTATTAACTACATCACAACACTTCAATTAATTATGAATTGTAATACTATTTTAATCTTCCTTGAATTTTGAATCGCAATTTAAACTATCTTTCTTACTTTTAGAGTGGCATTTGCGCAAGAAATCAGCAAGAATTCTAGATCAACGATTGTTAAGACATTAAGTTCATTGAAATCGAAGATATCAAAGAGAAATCGAACTTTTTCTTCGAAAGAGGCATCAGAAAAGAGAATAAGTCCTGAGAATAGCTCAAGAGCATCGATGAGTCCATTGTTATCAGTATCCCATATCTTGAAAATCTGCTCATTTGAACCAAATATTTGCTCATACTCAGTTAAGTCGATTGAAAAGGTATCACAAACAGACTTGAAAGATCCATGATATTCTCTGAGTTTAGAAAGGGAACTCTTTAGCAGAGGATTCGCTTAAGGAGTGTATTTCAGCTAATTTAGGAAATTGCCCATATTCAATAATCAAACCTTATTTTATTTAAATCCTTTCGCGCTTTTTCTTGAATTAATAAGCAAATACATAAACCTAAGGAACAATAGGTTTTAATTACAAATTGTATCTTAAAGACAATCAGTTTCGAAATTACGGGATAATTGTTATTAACTCTTTGGCTCAATAATACCATAAATTAATAAAAAATGGCTATTTGCATTTGTTGAAAAATGAATTTGCCTACATAATTGGTGGTTAACTAGTTTTCAGATTAAAATTTAACTTATCTGGATATTTGAAAAAGATTGCTTGTGTTTATTATATTCTCTAAAAGATTTTCCATATTATTGTTCGAAATACAGATAATAACCACCTAAAATAGTTAGATTTGAGCTAGTTTTAAAAGGAAAATAGCATTTTTTTTATCTCAAAAATACAAATGGAAAATAAGAATTTTACTTTTAAATAATTTTATTAAATTCTCTAAATTGTTGATCTTTGATGCTATTTCTTTCTTCTAACTCTATAACTCTAGTTCATTGAAATGAAGTTAGTTCATAATATAAAAGATATTTCTATCTGCTTGCTTTTTGTTCCCTTTTGAAACAATATTCTTCTCATGATGTGATGATCAACTTGAACCTGCATATTTCTCTGAACTAAATCATTTCTGCGCATTATTGTTTTAGTCAATAAACGCAAACGAATGCTCCATAACTATCGCTGAACCCATTCCACCAAGGTTTTAATCTTCTCTATTCGACTTTTGAACCTATTCAGTATCAAGTTGTTTCTCAAAATAAGGACTATTTGCGAGGGAATTATCCATTTGGCTATTTTCTTAACGACTGACACTCAATTCTAAACGTTTTGAAGTTTGCCTTTCCTTTTGAAAAAAAGGCTATCCATCTCCATTTGAAGGATCTTAAGTTTTTGGGAATTTAATAAATGGAGTCGAGTTAAGACCAGGTTTAGAATTCTCTTGAGTAATGAGCTTATCTTTGGAAGGAGTTTCGAAGACAAATTAATGCTAAGATAGTTAGTGCTGTACTCTAGATGGACTCTATTAGTTTTAAGGTTCCACCACGCACGGTTCTCCTCTATGAAGATATTTATTACTCACGTAGCAATAGTTGCCATGGGTTTTGAAGTATTATTGTGTTTCCTAGACAATATCGAAAACAATTGTAAATATAAAGAATCCTTATCCCGTTTGTATTTAGTTACATCTACTCTTTAAAGGAGATTTTCAGTCATTTCTTCGCTCTAAAAAATCATATCAAGAGCTACACGAACTTCCTAATGAAACTATGCTGGCTTAAGATACGTGTGAGGCAGTTACATGCTGTAACTTTGTAGCGTATCTCCAATCAACTACTTAATGTTGGAAATAGGTCTTCTGATCAAATTGATTCCTGATCTAAACACTTCGACTTACTCGTTCTCGCAGATATTGATGGAATAATTCTAATAAAAGAGATTAATACATCTTTGTTTGTTTCAAGTTAACATACTGTCATTGTGTACTTCTGAATTTGATTTGCTCAACGATGCCTTAATTCCTTATGGAGCCTGCTCAAAAAGCTCTCTCTTTGTCTCGACCTCTGTAGAACAACACTAGTTATTGCCCATTTATAATATTTTGCTGCAGAAATTGACCTTTCAATTTCTCGCATAATTTAATGAATTGCTGCTAATGAATTAAGTTGTTTGTTTTGTTTTTGGTTTCCCAATGATAGAGGGAGTTAATCTGTTTGCTATCAAGAGAGTTTGGCGATAAAATTATTATTAAAATTCGTAATATTGGCTTGATCGATTTAGCATTCAAGATTAATCAATAATCTTTTTCGTGTGTCTATGTTAATTTCAGCGGTATTTCATCAACGCCAAAGATAATTAATTATTTTCATTCCAATCTTTTTCCTTCATCGCAGATTCAAAGCGAATTGAAACAGCCTCCAACAAAACACATAATCACTTTAGTCACAGCCATTTTTGAATAGAATATTCTTAATGCAGACAATCTAAGGAACAGAGAGTGAGCGAAGTAAAGAACAAAAATATCTAAGCAAGTAAAAGGAAAAGAGCAGAGGAGAAAAGAGAACGCAGTGCAATACTAGCACTATCAAATTGAATCGTCAAAAGTATTGTAATATCTCGCCACAAAGCCATTAGAGTCATGGCGTTCATAAACGAGCACAAGGAGGTAATTATTCACTTAACCAGCATATATTTTCATCTAAACAGCTAGCAGACAATCTACAAGGTAGTTCACTCTTTAACTTTAAGGGATAATGTAATAATTTTTTACTTTATTGATTAAAGAAAGGTTCTTGTATGATTTCGGTCCAACATAAAGATCAACACAACCACCCTCAGAAGATCAAGGAATCAATGAAAACTCTAACTTTATCGCATAATTTCAAAGAAGAATCTAAGAAAAAATGAGGCCACTTTAAGCCAACTAAGATGAGTATCTCAATTTCGAATAATGTTGTGAAGATACTATCCTTGAAGCAGATGATGATCAATATGAGGAATAAGAAGGGCAATAATATTACTATCCTTCAAATCATCAGCTTGGATTCAGAGGGGCAAATCAGTAATAACACTGGGAATAATATGATCCTCATAATTAACAATACTGTTAAATATCAGCATATCAATAAGATTCTCCATCAACTCCTTTGAAATTCTTCGCTGCTTCAAACTAACCTGCAGCAAGAATATCAACTCCTCATCCATACTTGCTCTAGCAATCACCTTTATCTCAAATAAATCAGCAATTCACAAATAATCTTTAATCTGAGAAACCTTCAGACGTTAAGTGGCTTACTCTTTCAAAGTAGAGACCTACCTTAAATTACAGAGAGGTTAACCCATTTCCGAATACTCTCAATTATCGAGATGAATCTTTGATTCGCAATGATAAGAACAATCATATGTAATAATAGTAATAACAGCCTATTATCGATGATTACAGATCAAAATAGTTAAGAGACTATCCTCAAAGACAGCCAAAGATAAAAGAACTTGGCTTTGAATTAATGGATTAAGAGACTACTATTGATTCACGTATTAATCTTTCCGCTTTGCGAGAAGGAGGAAGAAGAAATGCAGAATCTTCTGCTTAAAAAATCAATGAATTAATAAGAATCAAAGATTTTGAATTCAGTCTTTCTTCTAAAATCGGAGAAGGCTCATTCAGCACTGTGTATAGAGGAAGGAGTAAGAGCAATCCTTCCATTCCAGTCGCTGTGAAAGTCATTGATCTTTCCAAGCAAGGATCCAAATTCAAAGACGAAATCTAAATCTGCATGAAAGTCAACGGTCATTAGAATATCCTAAGAATCTACGACCATCACATCGATAAGGCATCGAACAAATGCTATCTATTTCTAGAATTCTGCAAAGATGGATCTCTTCAAGATCTGCTCCCAAAGATCTCTAGGAGATAGGCTATAATATTTTTCAGATAAATTATGGATGGAATGCTTGAGCTGCATAGGCACTTGATAATTCACAGAGACATTAAGCTTGAGAATATACTCCTTTGTGGAACTGATGTCAAGATTAGTGATTTTGGTCTTTCTAAATAGATTTCAAATAACTAACTTGAAGTCAACAGCATTAAATGTGGAACACCTTCAACGATGGCTCCAGAAATATATTTCTCACGCCATAACTACCCTTCCTACAGCAGCAAGGTAAAAAGAGTTACATCTACGTTTAATTGTTAAAATAAATATTTCTTTTTGTTAGTGCGATGTGTGGTCTCTCGGTGTGATTCTCCATGAAATGTTCTATAAAGCACATCCCTTTGATATGGACAAAGAGAATCTTCGCAAATGCTAGCGTGTTCAAGTCTAAAATAAATGCTCGATTGTTGAGGACTTCCTTTCACGGAGCTTAGTGCCCAGTTAATCTGCAAGAATTGCTTTGAAATCAATTCTTTCTCATTCGATCTACACTGCAGAATTAGCTAGGTTTAATTTACTGGAGACAAACAAAAATCGTTATTCTGAAGAGAAACAAATAATTCAACCAGGCATTGCTGACTAGGTTATCAAGAAAATACTTCCTTCTGCTTCTTTTCAGTAAAAGGCTACAATAATACTACCACCAGAAACTGAAATAAGGTACAATAATCTCAAGGAGAAACGAACAACAATCTAATAAAAATAACAAAGCAACCCAAATGAAGGGTAATAGGATAATTTCCTAACAGGATTTGGACTTGATAAAACGAGTATGCTTTCTCTATTACTGCTATTGATTATTATGACTCTCTTATCAATAATACTACCAAAGATATTGTGAAAATAAATTAATTCTATTGATAAAATGTTAAATATAAATGTGTAAGTTTTGTCTACAAATAACTCACAAGAACTGCTTAGAATGTGGTTAAATCCCTTTCAAGTAAGATAAGGCACATAGAAAGAAGGAGGGATAACACGACAATGCATTGTTAGTGACAAGTGTTATTTATGTAAACTTAGAATATCCAAATAAGATCAGAAAACTATTGATCCAGATATTAGAAAGAAATAGACAATAAAATTGATTCAAAAATGCTAATAGACAAAGATATTTTTGATGCTTGGTCAATCTGCAAACATCATATGAATTTATTAAATCTTAATATCTATTTTATCTTAACAGCTACTCACCACTTTGATTAGAAGTTTCTTCTTAGAATAGAACTATCCTTATGGAACTCTCCCTTGATAAAATTTAGAAGACTTGTCTTTGTTGCTTAATCTGAGAAAGAAATATGAAGCGCAAGGGCTATGTAGTCTTATTTCAGCACAGCAAAAGTGCATCTTGTTGGCTGAGATGCAAATTTTCAGATTTCTAAGCAGAAAGCGAAAAACTGAGATTTAAAGTTATGAATATTATTATCTTGCCTTGAATAAATTAATTAGATTTGAATGAGAGTTCAAGCCAATATGAGTTTCTTATTTTAGAATTTGATTGAGAAATTTCTTAGAGTGATTATGTCTTTATAATAAAGCAAATTAAATGAACTTCTAGAAAGGTTTGGTTATTTAAATGATTGGGAAGAATTACGAAAAGGGTAAATAAGAAAATTGAATTCAGAAAGAAAAATTAATTAGGAAACAAAAGGAAACACAGCTTGTGGGGAGCAGTCACATTTCAATTAGAACTCATAATTAATCAGATCAGACAGACATAAGAATTCAGAAATATGGATATCGAAGAAGATAAAGAGAAAGCAGAACAGTTCAAAAACGAAGGAAATTCTGCTTTCAAACGCAAGGAATATGCTTCTGCCGTTGAATCATACACTAAAGCAATTAGTAATTATCTTATCAATTATTTAAAATATTTTACAATTCAAGAATGAACTTAAATATTCTATTCTTCAAAAAACCAATCTTAATTCTAATATTATTTTGTTTTGTAGTGTACGGCTCTTCTGAACCAAGTTATTATGGCAACAGAGCAGCTTGCTATCTAGCTATGGAAAAGTATCAACTCTGCATAAGTGATTGCAATAGAGCTCTTGATATTGATCCAAATTTCACTAAAGTTTTGCGTCGAAAAGCTCTCAGCTAAATGCAACTCTTGTAATTTGATGATGCCATTGCAAATCTCACTAAAGGACTAAATTTAGATTCTTCTGATGAAAATATGCGCAAAGACCTAGGAGATTGCTCTCGCGTAAGATCAAATTCATAGCTCAATATTCTAAAATTTAACTTTTGTTATTTTGCTTACACAGCTGAAAAGTTAATACACTAAGATGGAAGAGTTTTTGAAAGAGGACAAAATGGAAGAGGCTCTTGCATAAATCAACGTTATTATTCAAAAAATTCCAAAAAACTCTACACTTATAGTCAAAAAAATAATCGCTTTAGCTATGAAGGGCAGCTCAGATCAAGCTAAGTAACTGTTGATTCAAGTCTAAAACATAGACGATGTTTAGAAAGACATTCACTATCTGCAAGGTGTCTGTGAGCTCTACAATGGCAACACGTATATATTTTGAACAGAAAGAGAGTGTTTTTTTTGGAATTCTTATTGATTACCTGCTTAACATTGATTCTTTGATTTAAAAAGGGATAAGGCAAAGATCTTTTTCAAGCAAGGAATGGTGATGGATCCTGATAACAAGAAATGCAGGGAAATGCTGTAGAAAGCAAAGAAATTAGAAGAACTCAAAGAAAAGGGAAATTAAGCTATTAAAGATAGTAATTATGATTAGTCTATTCAAATCTACGATCAAGCTCTTTAAGTTGATCCGAATAATCGAAAGCTCAATGCTGTCATCCTTTCGAACAGAGCTCTGGCATATGTCAAGAAGAAAGAATACAAAAAAGCTCTTGATGATGTTAACCTTTCCATTCAGTTTAATGAGTCATATTTTAGAGCCTACCTTCGTAGAGCAGACATTAGAATGAAAATGGGAGACTTTGATAAGGCGTTGGTTGATTATCAAAAAGTAAAAGAACTAGATCCTTCTTAGAATGTTGACTAACTGATTAAAGAAGCAAGAATGCAAGAAAAATAAGCTAAAAAGAAAGATTACTATAAGATATTAGGTGTCGAAAGAACTGCCACTGATAAGGAAATAACGAAGGCTTATAGAAAACTAGCTCTTAAATGGCATCCAGATAAAAATTAAGATAATAAGGTATTCAAAACTTTTGACATTTAAATTATTAATATTCTTTTTTGTAAAATATTAGGAAGAAGCAGATAAAATATTCAGGAATATCAATGAAGCATATTAAGTGCTAAGTGATCCAAAGAAAAAACAAATGTTTGATTAAGGAGCTGATCCAAATGATTAAGAACATGGAGGAATGCCAGCAGGTAAGTGTCTTTTATTAACAACTAACTCAAAGACATAATTGTTTTTGGTTTTTAATAGATTTCAATCCAAATGACATTTTTAAAATGTTCTTTGGTGCTGGAGGACCAGGTGCATCTCAAGATGGTGGTAGCTAAGGTGGTTTTCCTGGAGGCTTTGGTGGGTTCCCAGGATTTGGTAATTTTGGAGGCTTTAGTCAAGGTGGAAGCTTTGGCTAAGGTGGTGGTAATCAAGGATTTTCGTTCAAGTTTGGATGATATTAGGATTCAATATTAATTTATTTTCAAGATAGATTCTTTCTTTTTTGTATACAATCACAATAAATATTTGCTTGTATGTATTAAATTATCCAAAGTAGGTTATAGAAACCTATCTTAATAACTGATAATTTGCTTTTCTTCGACTCAAAACATTCATTTTCTTACTATCTATTATTATAAATAATTAGCAAATATTTATTGTTTTCTAGTTTAAACTAATTTAGTAAGAACAATACTTGAAGGAATCAATTAATTGTAATTGCTAACATTATTGATAAGAAAACAAGACTCTTAATTAATTTTGCAAAGTTAAGTGGCATTTATAGAGAGGGATATTAGTTGTTGAGTGTACATCTCAGTGGGAGATAAATATGGATTTTCTTCGTTAAATAGTGTCAGGTCCAAAGAAGAGATTCCAAGAAGATGGATACAATCTTGATTTGACTTATGTATGTCCTCGAATTATTGCTATGTCCTTTCCTGCATCAGGGATTGAAACACTCTACAGAAATAACATCGAGAATGTATTTCAATGATTCTAGCCATTAAACAAGTATTACCTTTTTTATTTTGTAAACTAAAGGTTTCAAAGCTGATCAAGAATAAACATAATGGAGACTATCTAATCATCAATCTCTCTGGGCGTAAATATGACTACTCTAAGTTCCAAGATAAGGTAGAGTCTTTCTTTCTTGCACATTTAACATTATCTTTGTTTATTCTAGGTGTTAGATTATGAATGGGAAGATCATCACTCACCTCCAATAAATACTCTATTTATCATATGCCAGCGCATCCATCGCTTCCTCGAGAGTAGTTTTATTCATATTATTTCTTGATTTTAAAGGTAGTTTCATAATCAAATTGTAATAATAAATAGAAAAGATAGACAATGTTGTAATAATTCATTGCTTGGCTGGCAAGGGAAGAACAGGGACTATTATATGTTGTTACATGATCTATTCTGGCAGATTCTAAACTGCGTAGGATGCTCTTCTGTATTATGGAAAGAAGCGGTAATGGAAGATAGCTTTCAGAACAATTCTTAACTCTTTTTTGCCTTAGATTTTTGCGAGAAGGTTTAGGCGTGAATTAGCCATGCCAAATTCGATACGTGTATTATTTCCAATAAGTGTTCACGGAAAGAAATGTGTATCCAACTCTGAAATACATCTAGTCAATTGAAATACTAGGTCGACCACGCTTTAGTGATGATGGTTGCAGACCATTTATTTAAGTCTTTGGAGTAAATTCAAAGGAAATGATCTTTACAACAGCAAAGGGTTACTCTGACCAACCAAAGTTCGCAGAAGGAGACTATTTCCTGATAAATATCGATAACTGCTAACCGTTGAGTGGAGATATCATTGTTAGGTTTAAAAATAATGGTAACTGTTTACAATTTTATTGGCAGTTTACATTCTAATTACTTTTTGTTTAACAAAAAGGTGCAATATCAAACAAAAATATGTTTAGAATGTCATTTAACACTGCCTTTATCAAGCCAACCAAGTAAGCGAAGTCTCTTTGATTCTCTTCAGCTAAATTGTTTTTTTTTCAACAGCATTCTAGAATTCACAAAATCCGAGTTATCTCCCAGTCAAATTCTCAAAGACGAGCGATTTCCAAATGATTTCATCGTTAGGGTACAACTTTCAAGCATATTTACCTCTGCAACCCTTAATTTTTGTATTTTTAGATTATCTTTGGCGACTTCTGCTAGTGTACCTGTTACACTCCATTTAATAAGAAATGTTCTAGCTGCATTCTAGAACTTGACTAAGAATCCAAAGATTGGAATACTATTTACACTATTCTAGCAGTAAGATTGAATTAGAGCCTCTTCTCTGTGACATTTAGTTTATTATTTTCTATTTAGAGTTACAAGAAACCAGAGTTAAAAGAAAGTACTTCTCTACTCTTTGGAAAAGAAAATGATGATGTTGATGAAATCCTCAAGAAAGAAAAAATATCATTTGGTATGGAACTTTCATAATTTATGAATTATTATTCATTGATACCCATTTTTACAGTCTAGGCAAAGGGAGTATTAATGAAAGGAAAGAGTTTAGAACAAGATAAAGAAGATTTAGGAAATGTTAATGAGTATATGTTTGAATAATCATCACATCTGAGGGATGATAAATCAGTGACAAAAGAAGAATTTATATCAAACAAGCAGGCTCAAAACAAAAATAGCATTGAGTGCGATGTGGTATAATAAACAAATGAAATTGAGCAGTTTGAGTTGATAAAATAACCGAATAACAATACAAACAACATATTCAAAGAATAAGAAAAATAATAATAGAAATATTACGAAGAGAAGATAGACTAACCGATATTTAAACCTGAAGAAGAACAAAAGAAAATTGAAGTAACTGAGACATAAATAAAGGAAACAACTAATCAAATTAATGTTTAGTATTAACAATAAGGATCTCCAGATCCTACTAGCCTTGTTAATAGCAAAACAGTTACCATCGAGAGGAATAAGAAACTCGAAGAAATATTAGATTTTGTTTAGAAAAATGGAAATGACATTTAAATCTTTTCGAAAGACGAAGAAAGGCCATCCCATTTAAAAGAGGGTCATTCCCCTTGATTCTTTAGAGTTTTTAATGATATTTATTATTTAGGCACTATTTTTGTTGTATCTTATTTTATTTCTTTCTTCTAATTATCTCTCAAATGTTTCTAAACTAATGAATCTCAAGAAAACTATCTTACATTTCTTAATAAAACATACTTACAAAATTATTAAAGAATAGAAGCGTGTGATCATCATGATTAGAGAAGATCAGCAAAGTACTATTTTACTCGGGAAGATCAAGTAAATAACAGTGAAATTGCTTAAAACTGAATCGATTTCAGAAGAACTATTAGCACGAATTACATCATCCAAGAAATTTTAAGATTGGTGCGATGAATTCGATCCATCGGATTTAGATGTTAAATCCGTCAAAGTTGATTATGTCTTCATGTTTGGATAAAACGTAGGATTTGTCAATCTTATCGTAGATTGCACAACCAAAGTTCAGCACATTAAGCTACCTGGTAAGTTTCTATCATTTTCATTCTTAAATTGATCCTTTAAGTCATTACTTTCCTTCAGGATTTGTGTTCATGCGAGGAAAGTCTGTTGCCATTCTAGTCATCGTGAATGAAAAATTCATGCTTTTAACAAAGTAATTTAGAGTTCCAGTTGGGAAATGGTTGCTTGAAACACCTGCAGGAATGATCGATGAGAGTGGTAATTTCATAGGAGTTGCAGCTAAAGAACTAAAAGAAGAAACAAGCATTTCAATCGATGCAGCTGAACTAACTTCTCTTGGATCTATTTTTCCAAGTCCAGGAGGATGTGATGAAGAGATTTTACTCTATTTTGTTAAAAAATAGCTTAGCGAGTAAACTATTAGTGATATTACAAGTCAGATTCATGGAGAAGAACATGAATAGATTACTGTTATTTTTAAAAATTTCACAATCAAAGAAGTTCTTGCAACTAAAGATGCTAAACTCATTTCAGCTGCTCTCGCATATATTGATCTTCACCCGAATTCAGTTCAGTGAAATGATCTAATCTGAAAACAAAAAAACTTAATTCAAGATTTTCAATCAACGCTTTTGTTTTCTTTTGTGTGTTTCTTTTTGTAAACAAAATAAGATTTCAGCACAATTTTAATTAAAAAGTACTGATAAAAAGAGTTTTCAACTTATACCATCTACCAACAAAATGTAAGAAAGAAAGCAAGAAATATAATAAAGGGATGCATTGAGACATATTTTTGAAATATTACAGGAGCCAGAAGAATGTTCAAAAGAGCTCTGAAGAGCTGCAGGCAGAGATGGAAAAGTTGTTAACCAAGCTAACTACTTCAGAAAAAGAAAACAAAGAATTGCATAAATAACTAAGAAAATATGAAAAAGGAACAAAAGGATCAGCTACACCAACTCCAAAGAGCAAACTGATTTAATCAGGAATATTCTCAGCGAATCTATCCGATGATGACGATGATGATGCAAAAAGCAAGAAAAGTTCTAGAAATATCAGAGTTGGTGATAAATAAGTCAGAATAGTTTCAGAGGAAGCTATTTTACTGGAAGATTTACATCGCAGAAAAAATGCTAGAATGCAAGAAACAAAGAACGAAGAAAGAATAACGCAGATAAAGATTGAATGTGTCAGAAAATGCAATGAGTTGTTGAAGTAATTGAATCATGGTCCTGATTATAAAGGAGAGATTTGGGGAAATTTTGAAGAGATGGAAGTGATAAAACGGGGCGAAAAAATAGTATTCTGTAAACTGCAAACTATTGTTGAAAACTAAGGGAATCCGGCTAAATAATATTTGGTACTCAAGGAATGCAGCATTTGGGATGAAATGATCAGTGAAAGACAAAAAGAAACATAGAACTAAACCAAAGAAGAACTTCAATAAAGCTTTGGACAAGAAAACAACTTTTATTTTTAAAAAAAATAATTCGATATTGGAAATGAATTGCTGGAGTGTTTAATAGCTTCCAGAGAAGAGCTCAAAGCATTGTTTCATCAGTGAACTTTATTTTCATTGTAAAATGTATGTTGTTTAAATAAAAATCCTTAATTTAAGTAAAGAAAAAATCAATCTAAACTAAAATGCTCAAAAAAGAGATTCAAAAAAAGAACTGAAATCTTAAAATTCAATTTAGTTGAAAATTAATTTTTTCTACAAATGAACAACCAAGAAATATGCATCGTACAGCTAAAATGAATTTTAAATTATATTCTCATTTGTCACTTTAATTTCCTTCACTGAACATCTCACTTTGGAACTCCTGAAATTTCGTAAATCAATAAAGTTGTCTGAACAGTTCTAAGTCTGCTATTCTGATCACCTGCAACTTCCCTGAATACAGCAGTGAGTTGCAGATAAACCTTGTTGACGGTTTAGTCAGAAGAGAAATCAGAGAATAGATGGTGCTATTTGAAGTGTAAGATCAAAAATCCTAAGCCAGACGAGTCTATTTGAATTTCAGGTAGAATATTGACTGCTGCAGTATCAGTGAAAAGGATTGCGCTAGAGAGACTGAGAGGTCTTGTGTTTTATTTAGATTGGAACCCAAATCTAACAAAAACATCTTATCCAGCTGCATAGCCTTGATAAGAACGAGATACAGTGCAATTAACGTTTGTGCACAGGTATCTCTTGACTTCAAATTAGTTTTCAGACTACAGAACTGGAGGGCTTCTGAATGAATCAATAGTTATTGCATTCTAGTTCTTTAGGTAATCTGTATTCTCAGCTGAAACAAATGTATAAGCACCGTTTTTGGAGGAAAGAATAACCGAGAAATAATGTTCTCGTAATATCCCAGTGCATATGAGGAATCTGAGTGAAAGACGGATCTCTTGAGTAGTAACACCAGTAATTTAGTTAGTGCTGTTAGCGTTGATAAGGGCTGAAACTTAGGAAGCCTTAAAGCACAGCAGAACATATTCTCCAAATACAGTTGACTCAATGTAAGATGAAGGCAGTTAAATGTATTTATTCTAGGAGTTATCAAAGATACCAACTCCAAAAGCAAGGTTGCTGATTTCTGTAGCTGAAAGAGTTGGGAAATATTGATAGCTGTAGATATTCACAAAGAGAGTATCATCTGGAGAGGCAAGATTGTTGTATGAAACAGCCTCCACAACGACTCTAGACTTAAGAGAATAGTCTGTCAGATTTTACTTCATCTCATCGGAGATACATTTATCAGGGACACATACTAAACCGCCAGTTTCATAACTTTCCTTGAAACCTTAAGAGCATACACAAGTCTTTCTGTTCGACGAGAGAGAAGAATTAACAGGACATTTTCTGCAAATAACTTCATCAATATCACCTCCTAGTGCTTCCTCTTCTTGTTCAGTTGGGTAGCTGCAATCTTAGCAGCTGACATCGCATCCAACAACTCCCAAATGAAAGTCATTTATTGCAAGTCTATTTCTTCCTTGGGTAACGGCAATCAATTTAATGGTAGCATTGGATGATTTATGGGTGAATCCAAATTCTTCAAAATAAACGGAAGCACGGCCAGATCTACGTACTCTTGTAGCAGGAATCAAACGGCTAGCAGTAGCTTCTTAATCGTCCAGTACAAAGATTATCCCTTCTTCATTCCTGAAAGAACCGATTTGGAACACTTGAAAGTAATAAAATAAAGTCCGATAATATGAAGAATTCAATTTTGATTTAGTTATGACTGTTTACCTTGCAGCCTGACAATGAGGAAATAGTGAGGAGGTAGATCACAGAAAGTCTTGGAAATGTAGTTATCTGTTGAATTCAGGGAACTCTTAACTAAGAGACTCTCTTCGGATCTGGTTGCAAATGTACCCAAAGATCCCCATGAGGCGACATCTTGTTAGATAATATCCCCTTCTAGCTCTTCGACAACCCACTAAATTTAAATGGTCTCAATGGTGGAAGACTGAACTGCAGATATCAGTACAAATGAGGCAATCAAAAGACCACAGAGATTTTGGATTTATTTACTCATGGTTATGTTTAAGGATTATTTGTATTATTGTTGAGATTGATATCCTTTCGATTCTGTTTGTTAGCATTTCAAGAATATCTTTTTGATAATTAAGCAAGAAGATTACTCAATTCAAATGTTTTAATTTCAACAATTTGAATATCAAATAGTTAATTATTTGCCTTTTTTCTTTTAAATGCTGAGGTTGTTATATTTATGTTCTTATTGCTACATCATAATCGAAATATCATCTCTTGCTAGGCTATTACACTGTAAATATAATGCCAATAATCTAATGATTATTCTCAATTTCTTAAACGAGCTCATTTTCCTAATATATTTGTCCGTTTTAAGAAAAGCCTTCCAATAATAAAGCAGCCAAAGATTCTTGAATAGTTCAATACTTCAGTATTACTTAAAAGAGAATAATTTTATGAAAGAGTCAAATTACTCTTTGTAGATTGTAAACCCATAAATTTCAAGTGAATCTAGCCTAAGTTTAAACAGGAATTTCATCCAATCAACCTGAGAAATCTTAAACTAAGAGATATTTGAATAATTAGGATTTGATTTACACTGTTAGGATAAATCACCTTTACTGATTTAACTTTTAAGTTTTGATGTTCTTTCTTATTACTTAGAGTAACTTTCATCTTCAACTTGAATTATTTCGTGATAGTATTGGAAAAATTCTTTCCATCGTAAATCTAAGGAGATTTACATTAAATTAAAATTGAGACATTAACTCCTTTGTAAGCAAATCGCATAATAAACTGAAATCGAGAAATTAATTCTGTTTTGCTTTCTATTATTTGCTAGTTTACTGATATTTCTCAAATCGAATATAAGTTTCAAATTAATACAAAGAAAAATAATCTATTCTGCAATTCTTTGAGTTTATTTAAGGCAGAACTTTAAGTTAAATATTACATTTTTTAATTGCTGAATAAATAGGTCAAAACAACTCTTCTTTTATTCTTTTTTCTTTAACATTACTGCTTAAACTTCTTTCAGACAATCTTCTTAACTTTCTAGATTATTCAAACTTAATTCAGAGGATTCTCAATAAAAGGACGATTGAGTGAGAGTCGTGAGAATTGAGATATTGAACTCTTCGCTAAGGGAGTACAAAACAAGGAACGAGCATTAACTGAATCAACGCGAGCCAATACAAAGTCTCCTTTAGTTAGGGAATTATCATTTGTATTGTTGATTTTATTTTCACACAAAGCCTTTAAAAACTCTTTATCGGTTTCTTATTCAGCTGAAAGCGTTGGAACTACTGCATTTCTAGAATTCAAAATAACTCTCTTGTAGGTATCTGTTTTACCCTGCAATTGATTCTCAAATTTTCCGTTGCCCTCAACTAGAACTAAATGAATCCTGTAAATAAAGCAAAACAGAGTCAATATGAAATTCAAACATTTGTTGTATTTACCTGCCAATTTCACTCTTGGTAACCATCTCCAAGTTCTTAGTAAACACATCGATCATCGTTTAGAGTCTTATTTTTTTAATATTTTCTGGCACATCATCTAATCAAACCAACTTTAAGGATTAAATAATATTTAACACTAATAATTACCTTTGTACTATCTATGAGCATGCGTTTTTTCTCTTAGACTATATGCAAATAGGAAAGCATTTTCATATTTTATTTGTTCCAGAAGCGTAATTGTCTCGTTAAACTCTTCATCTGTCTCCCCACAAAATCCAGCAATAAAATCACTTGATAAAGTGATCCCTGGAATCTCTTGCTTTATATGGTTCACAAGATCAATGTACATTTCTCTTGTGTAGTTTCTCCTCATCCTTTCAAGCATCGAGCTGCTTCCACTTTACGCTGGCATATGTATACTAATGAATGTTAATAATGAATCAACTAAATTTTTAATAAATTCCTTACTTCTTGGCTATATTTGGATATTGTTTTATCACTGCTATCACTGAATCTGGAAAATCTTTAGGATGAGGAGAAGTAAAACGAAATCTAACTTCTGGAGCTGCCACAGCTACTTCTTCTAAGAGATGAGAAAACCGAGCCCCCTTTCCCTAAATAATCATAACCAAAATATCTCAGCACATTTCACATATTTTTAACCAAAGGCGGCATTACTTCCCTAAGTTTATAATTTTCCTTGAATCCTGCAGAATTAGCATGACTCTCCTCAAACCCTTCTGCAGTCTTATCATAGTAACTATTGACATTCTATCCGAGCAAAGTAATCTCCTTAACTCCTTGCTATGCTAAGATCTTAACTTCTTCAACAATACTTGATATTTCTCTCGATCTTTCTCTGCCACGAGTAAAAGGAACAATGCAAAAGGAACACATATTATTGCATCCTCTCATAATAGACACAAATGCTTAGCAACTATCTGGATTTTATCTCACAGGAGTTATATCAGCATAAGTTTCTTCCATTGAGAGCTGCACATTTATTGAATAATCCTAAGTTGAGGGCTTACGAAAATACATTTATTCAATCATTAGTCTTTAAAAAGAACAGATTTTGATATTTACATTGAGACTTGAGATGATTCTTGGAAGATCCCTGTAAGCATCTGGTCCAACAATAATATCTACAACTTTATTTTTCTCTACTAACTTATCTTTCAATCGTTCAGCCATACAACCGAGTACTCCAGTTAAAAGACGTTTTTTTTCTTTACGTTTAAATGCTCGAAGACTTTCAAGACGATTCCATATTTTATTCTCAGCTCCTTCTCGCACAGCACAAGTGTTTAGAAACACAATATCTGCACTCTCTAAATCTCCAACAGCTTCAAATCCAGCAGATTTTAGAATTCCAGAAATAATCTCTGTGTCAGATTCATTCATCTAGCATCCATATGTTTCGATGAAATACTTTTTAGCTTAACCTTCACTTATCTATGTCTTTTATAGGTACGGAATCTGCGTTTCTTCGAGATCAGCTTAAGATATTATTTTTTCTACAGAAAGACAAAAATAATCATTATGAGTTTCAATAGGAAGAACTAATAATTACTTTAAGATTTCATGAATTCATCCAACATAGGGATATCTTTCATATCAGGTTTTTGAACAGAAGAAAACAAATTTTGGAGTCTTCCTCTTTGGTGTCCCTTGACTGCATTCAGAAAATGTGCAATCCCTTTAGAGAATGACTTCATTTGCATTAAATTAGTATTAACTTTCGAAAGATTAATTTGGAGTTTTGATTTTTCAACCCCAGCTCATTTTTAGATTTGCAGTTGAATAGACTTATAATTTACAAAATGCGCCAGAAAAAAACACCAGAACTTTCTTAATTTTTTGATTGATAAATCTTTCATATTTTAATTGATTTTGATCTTGCTAAACAACACAGTTTAACAAAAACTCTTAAAACAAGGAAACAAAGAAGAAATGAAATGTAATCCATTTTGAAATAAATTGATTCTTTAATCTGTTTATTTTAACTTTTGATGTAGAGAGCAATTTGTATTATTAAATAACTAAAAATGCCTCTTTTTCACCCAAATAATACAATATTTAATAAATGAACTCACATGTAAGGATAATTACCTTATCCATAAGTATTATTTTCTTCTCCAAGCACTTTCTTGAGTGCAACCTTAAGTTTCTTATCTAATTTGTAAAATAAAGAAAATCAACTAAAGGGATTCATTTTATTGCTTATTACTTCCAACTTAGAGCCCATTCATTTCTAAGATCGCTTTTGAGGCGCTTTCAGGCTTGACATAGCTTACAAATCCTGTTGTAAGTATTTAAATGACATTTTTATCTTCAAAAAAAGTAAAAAAATATTTGGTTTACCGAAGCCTTTACTGAATCCATTTGTACCAGTAACAACATGGGCAGAGATTAAATCACCAAATTTAATAAAGAGTCTCATTAGATCAGAGTCTCTGTAGTCTCCTGGTAGATGGAAGATAAACAAATTAGCTCCAGGTGGACCAGAAGTCTTTTAGGCTTTTGATTATCATAAAATATTTTTAAATAAGTTCAAAATTCTTTGTAAAATAATAAAAATAATGTCAATTTTAGTTAGCTTTTACAGAGTATATCAAGTTCTTTGAGATCTTCTCCTCCAATATCTTGCTAAAACTTTTAGAGTTATTCTAAACTCTCAGGCTAAACATGCTCTTAAGTTCCATCTGGGTTAAAGATCGAAGATCCTAAAGGTGGCATTTCATATTAAGTTTACTGAGTTGCAGTATCATAATAGTAAGGTATTTTGTCAGCAGTAAAATACTTGTAAAATATTCTTTCCTGGACAAAAAATAATAATAATAAATTAATTAATTAATTAAAACAAACTATTTTATATACTCCTAATGGAGCTGGTGCTGTTGCTGGTGCTGGTTCAGGAGGATTATAAGCTGGTTCTGGTTATCTTTGTGTCAAATTTTGTCCATAATATCCTCTTTGTGCCTACATTTAAGGATCTTAAACTCCTCCATAAGGCTGTGATTATTACAAAGGGGGTTGCTCTCCTGAATATGGGGCATCTCTTCCTGCATAATATGGCTAAGAAGAATGCTATTACTATGTTTATTAAATTGGCAAATGAGAATTTTATATGTAAGAACCTCTCGATTTGTCAGTGTAATCAACTTGAGAGCTGTCTTTTGGATAATAAGGAGCATTTGCCACACGATTGAATTCTAAAGGTTAGCTTGTCTCTTTGATAACAGGTTATTACAGACGATACTGTTATTCTCCTGGAATTCCTCCATTACTGCTTCTATTTGGAGGGTATTGCTTGTAATTATCTGCTGATGTCTAATTTGCAGCACCACCATTGTAGGAATTTATTGGTCTCTATGACTAATAATCACTGCTTGGAGGAGGTCCTTGTATAAAAGGTTAGGGTTTCCTGTAATTATCAGACGGAACAGATATTCTACTTGAAGTGGCATCTCTTCCAGGATTCTCTGCGAATCGAGATTATTTGCTACGCTCTCTTTCTCTGGAATCGAATCTTTATGAACCTTTTTACTCAGTTGGAGGATATCCATTGGAAGGTCTGTGTGAATTCGATTAATTAAAACCAGCTTCACGACCTTCTTCTCTAACATAACTTGATTAGCTATGATTCTCAGAAGAAGAATGATAATTTCCTTAACCTCCATATCTATCTCTTGGAGGGTAGCTATTACTACTACTTCCTTGTTAGCCTCTATTTTCTTCTGGTCTTCCTCCCCATCTATCTCCTTGACTATCATTCCATCTGGTATCTTACCTTGAGTCAGATACTTTATCTCCTCTGCGTTCATTCCATCTTTCAGAGCCTTCTTCCCTTTCTGGTTTTAATGTTTCTCTGTTTTCAAATGGTTTTTCTGGGATGTTAGAACCTCTATTTTTATCTCCCCACCTATCTGATGAAGAAGTAACTCCTCCACTTTTGTTGTCGTATCTTTCTCTGATTGATACATCCTATTACTCTCCTTCCTTTGCATTACCTTTACTCTTAGGATCATAATACTTTACCACAAGTGGCTTTGTTTACTTTTGAAAAGGAAATTTGTCATGAAGGGCTATTCTCGCTAAAATACTTTGCTCAATATTTTCAAATTTCACAAATACAAATCCTCTATGAAATCCTTATTAATCACGAGGAATATCTACCTCACGGACTCTGCCATATTCTTCGAAAATATCTCTAATATCTCTCTGTTAAAACGATCATAGCAAGATTAATTAGAAGATGGCTAAATAAATGAAAAATCTTAGAATAATCTTGTTTGCCTCAGATATATTTCTAGGCAGTTAAGCAACATAAAGGGTGTGATCTTGATCTTGACGTAATCCAAGGCGATCTGGCTCATTATCAGCCCACTTAACTTGAACTGCATTTTGCATCTGAGCATTAATATTTGTAAGGGAGGGAAAGCGAAATACTTGAGTTAAAAAGTCAGATTATGAAAATATTTTTGAAGTACTCCAGGTAGTTTGATGGAATCGAGAGCCTTGATGGCTTGATTAGCACTTAAAATTGAAGCAAATACAACGAAAGCACATCCCTTATGTTAGTTGTTTTTGTCACGGATGATATTGACTTTTAAAACCTGACCGAACTTCTCAAAAAATGCCTTCAACTCGTTCTCATCCCTTGGTGTGAAACAAGAACAAAGACAAGCTCTAATAAGAGGAGAAGAATGAACTTAGAAGAAGAATCGAATCATTTTTTTTATTTTTTTGGAAAATTAAGACAGAATTATCTAAAATCTTCTAATAATCTTTTTTCTATTAGCCATGTAGCCAAAGGGCACTTCACTCAAGTTATATCAATTGTGGAAGACAAAAATCAAATAATTGTAAAAGCTACCAGTTCTTAGGAATTTGTCCAACGAACAGTTTAATGTCCACTTGGTTTCTTCTATGCATCTAACGAGAGTTAAAGGAAAATAGTTTCTCAAACATGTTCATCGCAAGTCAAAAAGAGTATTGTTAAGAATAAATAAGAGAACGCACATGATTGAAATTAGTTCCGTTTCTGTATGCATGCGATGAACTATTCTCCTATCGCTCTCTAGATTTAGATCTTTCAGAGTGAAAGCGTGATTTCTGCTTATCGTTATTGCTATTACTAATTTTAGTGATAGGATCTAAAAAAGATTAATGATCAAATGAAAAGTCATTAGAAGACTCACAGAATCGTAGGACAGCTCAAAATATTCAGTTACTCATGAAAACTAATGTAGTAGAGAAACTAAATAACTGATACAAACACCTTTTGATAGACAGTAACTATCTTTTTTTTCTTTTCTTTTGCTTCTTGCTTCTCTTTTATTTTATTTATTCCACTGTTTTAAATTAACGCAACTCGTTTTTCCTTCTTGAAACGAACTTACTTTTATTTTATCTCATATTTCCCCCCCCCCCTCCTCACCTAAAAATCTAAATATCAATTAACCCGCTAAATACATCATCTATTTAGTTTAAAACAGATTTCTTGGAAATAAATGACTTTTGAAATCTAGATATTTATTTAAACAGATGTATTCCATTATTTTAGTACACATATTTCTTTTTTTTCTTCAGAGATTTCTTCAATCTTAACATCAGAATGGATGGAACTGAGCCTGATTTAGAGAACCAGAATATTGCTTCTAGTTGGAAGGTCCTTCCTAACCCTCCTTTTTGATTTCAACTTTTAGCCTTTTGTCTGGATTCAAAAATACCATTTAGCTCTCAAAAAATGAAAAGAATAAAATTTCTTACTTCTAATCTGCATTCCATTAAGTCCTGCAATTGCGGCGTCTGCTTCTTGTGGATGATTAAAGCTGATAAATCCTTTTGAGATACAATTATGATTACTTTAATTCAAAAATATAATTCCTTACCAAAACCTTTGCTGGTACCATCTGGGCGTGTGTTAACTCTAGCCGAAATGACCTCACCGAATTCAGAGAAGAGCTTCTCTAAATCTGAATCTCTGTAGTCATTAGGAAGATGGAAGATAAAGAGATTGGCTCCTGGAGGGCCATGCTTCTTGCCATCTGAAAAGAAAGTCAGAGAAAAAAATTTAGAAAAAGAAAGAAATTGAAATCAGTCAGTAATCTTGATCTCGAGACTTCTTACCATCTACAAAATTACAAAAAGTTTAGCCAAATTAATACTTAAAATCACATTATCCTAACAAATTGATTACAAACATCTTTGCGATCATTAATGACGACAGGTTCATTATTATTGCTTCTGACAGGTCTTGGATTGGCGTCAATATGTTCTTAAGTTCCATCAATATCTAAGATGAGACTGCCTGTACCCGGCTTATCAAATGAACTTGTATTGAGCAATGGATGGAAGTAATAGGGCACATTCTCATCAGTGTAATACTTAAAGAACACTTTCTACCACTGTTGAAAAAACAATGAAATTTCTGGCAACAAAAATTTAAAATATTACATTAACTTGGGTATGCCCAACAGCAGGTTCTGGCCTTGCTATGGAAGTGTTAGCTACCTAAAAATGTAAATAAAATGTTAATTTAAGCTTAGCACTCAAATATAAACAAAAATATGTAGATAGATGGAGATGGTTTGAAGAAGATCAGCTTTAGCACATCACGACATGCACCACAACGACAACAACGCAGAAGTACACTTCACAGCAACATTTAACACTACATGTTTTTGTTATGAATTAAGGAACATTTTCTATTAATATTAGTTTATTATTAACCTTGAAGTTTTACATATTTCTCCTCAAAATTTGTTTTGATAAATATTGATTTCCAATAAGTGCCCTGAGATTTCTGCTGATCTTGATGTAGGTCTTGTTGAGTTTATTCATCCATGCATTCTTGTTGTTGCCGTTGAATATTGGAGCTAGCGTAGTCTATGACTGTGCAGCCAACTCTCAATCCCAGCAATCCATTTTCCTTTCCATCTTTTCCAATTCTTTGTAATTATTTTTATCTTTATGTATCTCTGTATCCTCTAAATTCCCTCAAGTTTTGAATTTTAAATCTGATTAAGATATTACTGTAACTCTGCTTGAATCTTGTTTCACGTACTTCTTAGCGAATCTAACTTCAATTGGATTCTCTGCGTCGTTAATATAAACTTGAGAGTTGAGATTGCGGATTGCAAGATGGGCCTTCTCTTTCAGCTTAAACTTGAGGAATGCTTGTCTTGTATTTTATTAATTATCCTTCATCAGATGAAGCTCTTCGATTTCGCCAAAATATTCAAAAATATCTCTGATATTTTGCTAAAATTGGCAAAATCAATTTAGACAAAAATTAGTGAACAAATCAAATGATACCTCTGTGCACGATTTCGGAAGTGATCCTATGAACAGTTTGTGATCTGAATCTTAATTGACTCCAAGACGCTCTTCCTCGTTATCAGCCCATTTAATTTCCACATTGTTCTTCATCTAATTTTTTTCATTTTCAAATCAAATTAGAATCTAATGCTGTTTTTTCTTACTCCAGGAAAAGCAGTGTTGCGAACACTCTCGATAGCACGATCTGCATCACTCATCGAAGCAAATTTAACAAAGGCACATCCTTTATGCTATCCTTTATTATCTCTGATGATTTAGACTTCGTAGATTCTTCCAAATTTACTGAAGAATTCCTTCACATGTTCCTTTTCCCTAAAATCATAAATCTTATGAGCAATCATTCTAAACCAAAAAGTAACATTTCTACCAATTCTTAGGTAACTGCCCAACAAAGAGCTTCAAATCAACTGTGTTCTCTTGTCTTCTAATCAATATTTATGTCTAGTTATTCACAAAATAACCAAAATAAGGCCCAAGAATTTCAAGAAAAACAAAATAAAAAACTAAGCTAATGAATAAATCTAAATCTTAAAAAAAAATCATACACTTCCAATTTTGAGATGATCTCCGCCGTCGGTACTGGGTTCGCCTGCAGAATATGAGGCAGGATTGTTGTTATGTTCAGTCTTTGCTTCGAAATTGTTATCATAGAATGCAGTTCTTGGTTCTTATTTAACCTAAACAGATTCTTCATCCAAAATAAAGTTACAAAAGAAGCAAATCAATAAATTATCCATACAATCTTGATCATATTAGTCTACGTAGTCGTCGTTATTACTCATCTTATGAAGAATAATATTTCCCTTTTTTTTTTCTAAATTCTTTAATTCTTATTTATTGTTTAATTATTTTGTCTTTGTTTCTAACCCTTTCAAACTTCTCTTGAAAGCGCTATTTTTCATTTCCTTTAATCACCTCCTCTCTCTGCTCTTTATCTAAGAATATAATACATTAATATTTAAAGCAATTTGCTAATATAATTAATAATTGCTAAACAATTTGAATATTGCTTGTAATTTGTTGTGGTCTCTGAAATTAAATGCTTTCTTTTATTGAGTCGAAATTGACTTTTCAAAATAGATTGATCTTTTTGACGAAACAATCAAAACAGATTATCAAAATAAGCATAGATAGTGCAATTTCCCTATTAATTCGTTCATACTAAGAATCCTTCCATTTGTTCCTACGAATATTTCGTATCTATCTTTCTCTCAGCAATCTTGATTATTCATTCCTAAATTTGAAATTTAGATATTTTCATTTCAATTTAAGTTTCATGTAAATGTTAAGCTTTTCTGATAGTATGATCTCTCCATTACCTTCGAAAGGTAATTCAAGAACATAAATCAGGTATTGAATTGCTTAATGTGATCCCATCAATTATTGATAAAAATAATTCAAGATCTGATTAATAATTAAGATACAAATTGCGCTCATCTGCCTAATTACATCATGAAGCTTCTATTAGTTATTCGCACTACTAAGAGTGTCTTAACCAATTCAAGAAGACATTTTTCATGTAAGTTTCTAATTTTTAGCTTAGCAGTTTAATTCCTTTTAGAATTATTTGAATAGGCTTAGATCTTTGAAAGTATTGGCAGAACATAAGAAGCACTTGCACATTATCAGAGATTCCTCTCTAGCAACGAACAACAATGCTCTCCTTTATAAAGTAATAAATTGTAATTGAGATATTCTTGTGGAAGACTGATGTGAAATTGTTCTTTTTAAAGAGTTTTCATCTCATAAATCGATTGCTGAAATTCTTCTCAAGACAAATCCTTAGCAGTCATATTAACAGTTCAAGTTAGCTTTGGAATTACTAACATCTCTACCCGAATAAGATCCTAAAGAAAGTACTCTATTGGTATTATAATATAGTACTAATAAGCACTTTGTCACTCAGAAATAGGTCTGCTTCTCAAAGCAGCTCAGACTTCTCCTTAAGCATCAGAAGGACTTCAATTAGTAGAAGAAGCATTTAAACTAAGTGAAAAGTAGACTTCTTCCCTTCTATGTACATCCCAAATAGAATCATAATGTCTCCTAAAAATATTACCATTCATTTGTCTAATGACCAAGACTAAGGAATGCAGTGCCTACTATTTTTCAAAGAAAAAAGCCAATATTTTTTTGATGTAGAACTTGAAGGTATGAGAATAAAGGCTTATCTGTTGGATATCTCTGGATAACGAAAATAATCTCAAGAACTCTGTGCAGAAATAATGATGAAAGCAGAAGCTACTTCCTCTGCTGAATGTAGATATTTACATTGAATTGTACAAACTCAACAATCTGATTTCTGCTTAAAACTCACATTTTTAGATAAATTTGCTTACAAGAAACGTCTTGTGATGAAGGCATTGGAAACATTTGCAGAAGTACCTTAAGAATTAGATCTTTTAGTTATGGAAGATCAAAAGAACAGAACTCTAGAGTCTCCAGAAGGTAAGTTTGTTTCAAACCTTAACATTGCACTTATTCAAATCCAGCAACTTAGGAGTACATGACTATTAGCTTACGACTTATGAAAAATAACGAAAGATTTCGTTCTTTCTAATATCTACAAAGAGCTTTGCAACTTGCAGAAATCACAAAAGGCACCTCTCACTAAGATTGTACCTAACATAACTTAAAACTATGTTGAATTGAATTATCCATCTCTTTTAGATTATTGGTGCATTCTTCAGGTTGGAGAGCATCTTTCTCTTTAAGGAAGACTTTCAGAAGCTTAAATTTATTTCGAGAAAGCCTTAGATAGTGTTATTAGAGATAAAGGCTTGAACAGTTTGGAAGGTAAAAATAATTAAAAGGATTTATGTAAAATGATAAAATAAATGATAATTTACTTCTGTGAATCAGTTGTAAAATACAGAAAACGACTCGGTAAAGTGCTTGCTTAGCAGAAGCAATATGCCCGAGCGAAGGAATAATACAAATAAGCTCTTTAAATCCAGAAATCTTAAGCCTCATTGAATAACTCAGAATGTACAAGATATCCAAAATAATTCCTTATTTTTAAAATTAAAACCATTCTTGTTTTAGCTTTGGATATTCTCTTGAGGTTAATTGAAATTGACAGATAAGAAGGAGTGAGTAGTTCCTAGTTGAGTTAGTAGCTGGAAGAACTAGCAAATAAGTTTAATGGAAATGGCATAAAAAATGATCAATTATTGGCAGAAATATTATCCCTGAGTGCTTAACTTAGTCTAGAATAAGGACAATTTGAGAAGGCGAAAGAATAGCTTCAGTCTTGCTTGCTACTTGAAGACAGAGAAGAATAAAGTTGATTTCTTTTAGTTGCTCTACTAATCTTGACTTTTGTGTTATTTTTTGAAAAGTGTTGGAAGCATATTTAAGTCTGGGAGCAATTGAAATGATGTCAGGAAGGTAGGAAAAGGCGATTCATATTCTAGAGCTCTCAAGGCTCTTTGTTAAAGATGTCTCTCACCCAAGTAACTAATATTACCCACAATGACAATGTGTATTTATATTAATATATTTTGTAGCATATCAGAAGATCCAAAGTCTGCTGAGTGATGTAAAGAACAGCTCCAAGAACTCCAAGGACTGATATGCATGTTTTCAAAAATATATATATTTTGTTTTTCAATGAGCAAATTCATTTTTTATTTAAAGTAAAATTTCTGCATTCACTTAACAACTATCTGTCGCTTTAGCTAGCAATAACTAAAATGTCTCTTGTGTGTTGTGATTTAAAGCTAAGGAAAGGACAAAACTATTTTGAGAATATTAAAAATCAAGAAGAAAATGTTTTTCTTCTTTCGAATATTTTTTGTTCCATAAGATAACTTTAGACATAGCAAAAAAGCTATTTATATTTACACTTTTCTACTAATTGAGATAGTCCAAATAAACTTTTTGTTATAAATAAGAGAAAATAAATAAAATTATATCTAATAATATCCTTAATATTACACACACGCACTGGGATATACAAAGTATGTGAATGATAAAACAGTAACTTAAATGTATTTTCGGTCTGAGAAATATAAAATTATTTATTTTTGTTTATTTTTAACTTCTACCTATTTATCTCATAAGTTCATAGTTTTTTGCATTGATTAAAAAATAATGATAACTTCAAATAAAGCCATCATCATTATTATGGTTATGGTTATGATCTAAACTGGAAACAACTTGTCGAAGTACTGCTTTACATCAAGGAACTCTCATTATCAGTGATTATTTTTTTTAATTCAAATAGATCTTGCTTTACGAGCGAATCTTCCATAGCGAGATTTAGTCCTAGATTTAGAAAAATAGAACACATTATTCTAAGGAATATTAGAGCTAATAAGAAATTATTCCAAAAATAAGTATTAATTTAATGTTTTAATAATAAAATTTGTAAGTTTCGCCTTCCATTTTGTGTTACCTAGCCCCTTGAGAAGATCTTCTAACGTAGAGTATCCATGAAGTGGAGGCGGATATTTATATTAATAAGTTGGAGGTATTTCAGCTGTTCCTAAAAGTTGATTTTTGTTTTTCTTAAAATTTTCGATGGAGTAATAAGCAATCGAGTTAGTTAAGTTAATTTTGAGTGGTTATGAATGAGCCTTATCGATGTCAAGACTGCTTTAGCCTTCACTATTTTTTCGCTTTGAATTGCACTTTATTTCAGTGCGCGCTTGTAAGATTGGAGAGCCAGTGCATGGGTTATTAGCGTTTTCCTATCGATTTTATTTTTTATCCATTTTGTCTTGAATCTTATTATATTTTTTACTTTTATTAATTGCCATTTTGTCATTGTTTGTTTCTCTATTTTTGGCTACTTTTGAAAGCATTGGAGGTACATTCGAAGATCTATTTTGATTTCTACATCTCGCACATTCATATTAGAGGTTATCAGAGGATGCATTATTAAAAGCCTTTTGTACTTTCTGATCCTCGCAATGTAAATGATGCTGTTTTAGGAGAAAAAAAATATTAAAAAATGATCAAATTGACCTTTGCTAAAAAATAATTCTAATAACATTTTTGAATGAAAGATAATACTAACCCTCCGCGGAACTTAAAAAAGAATGAAAATATTAATAAGAAACAAGAATAATTGATCTATAAATACCCAGTGATCGCAAGAGTCGCATTAAATCCAGGACTTTTCGTCGATGTTTTATTCATCAAAGTAGACCTACTAGCAAAAGAAGCAAAAGTGCTTGTCTTAGTATCTCATTCCGCAGTGATCACAAAACGATACTTTTTCACCAGTACTTTCTAGCCTTAGCTACTTACTACCGTTGTTTTAACTACTCAGCCTTCTAGCTTCCTATCCTGAAGGAGAACCACCAGAGGTTTTCTTATCCTACGGGCAATATTCATTGTAGCATTTTTATTATTTCCCCATATTAAAATGGCCGTCACAGTTATTTCCTTATTGCTCCCCATACGAAGAGGATTATCCTTCGGGTATCCCTAAGGAGCTTTACTACTGCCCGAGAAGTTATCTTTTGAGAAGAATTTCCTTCTTGTGCGTGATTTTCTCAGCTTGCTGCTGAGTTTTGTTGTGTTTAGGTATTTGCTTCTCATAGTCATTACCTAATGAAAATTACCAAATATGGTCAGAGTGAAACCAATATAATCAATCAGATGTACTATTAGAACTGGCAGAGACCATTTGCATGTTCATTCTGTAATACGAATATGCTGTATGACTTGTCTCTCTTATGGCTTGCTTGCTAGAAGATGTGCTTGCTTTCTCTTATTCCTTGTGTTCCTATTTTGGTTTGATTGATTTTTTTTCATGTATTCTCACAAGCTTCCCCCCTTCCCCTTTCATTTCTTGGAGAATTACCAAGCGAACATTCGCAATCACATCCTTCTTTCCGCCAACAGTAGCATTTATCAATAATAATCTTGAAGGTTTTTCAATATATTTTACACAAATCATACAATTCTCCCTTTAAGACAAAACAAAAGATTATTTTAAACTCTCACAACTTCAATCTCTTCCCTTCTGCAGACATTTTATCTTCGCCCTTAAATCAATCAAAACAAACAAACAAAATTTACATTTTTGTCATTAAACTAATAACAATCTGTGTTACCTTTCTCTTTGCTCCTACAGATGGTTTCGAAATCTAAGCATTTGCTCTCAGAGAATCTTCAATTTCTTTCGACGAATGAGTCCTTTACGATTTAACTACCTTGGTGCATATTCTCAGTTCTGTTTGTAATTCCAAGAGGTCATGTTCGATGTGCTTTAAATGATCCTTCTTTGCGACTAAGATGCAACTGTCAATGTACATAGGATTAAGAATATTGTCTCTCACCATTTTCACCCCTTTATAATGCTCTCCTGCTGCAATGCATTTCGAAAAAATTGCAAGTATCTTCTAATCCACTTCTCGTTAGGCCTTTTGCAGTGCTTCCATCTGCTTGGGTCTATCCAAATAAAGATTAAAGTTAGTTCTTTTCTGCTTGAAATCACTCACAATAACAAAATTTGCCTTACGAAGTTCCAAAATGAAGATACGCATACTGTAACTGCTTGACAATAAGTTATTTCTTACGGAGCGTCTTATACTCCTCCATACCGTCAAACAGACCTCCATTGGGAAGAGGAGGATCTATTTCAAGACATTTCTCAGAAAGAATCTTGCTTATCATGGGTTCTTTCTCTCCTTCCGCAAGTTAAAAACCAACTGCCTTGCATTCGAACATACCTTATTGATGAAAATTCAAGATTAAAATTTTAGAAACTAATAAATATTTTACCTTTAAGCCAAAAGGCATTTATCTAATACAGCGGTGCCCATGCTGCATTTGCGACAAGTGCTCTTATTACCCAATTAGAGTCTTAAGTCAGTAGCATTCCCTCCTCCGAAAAACCAAACCATTTGAGCATAGAATAAGGAGAAATTGGTACTCCAGTTTCTTTGAAGACCTCCCCTGTTTTTGTGTCAAGTATCCTCACTCGAAGTGACTAGCATCCACAGACAGGTTCTCCATCAAGATACACACAAGCTAGAAGGTGCTTAAATCCACTCATACAGATCACGGGCTTGCCGATACAAAAGCAATTTTACTCCATCCCCGAGAATTCATAGATACGTATTTATTAGCTATCAGTCTGCACTGCACACCATCCTTCGCCTAATGCAACACTCTCTGCCTAAAGTCGTAAAGCAAACCCACATTACCCATCAACATTTCTTACTAAATTGAATAGTTCTTTACATTTTCATCTTTCGCTAGAGACACAGTCCACTGCTCAGACGATTTCGAAAGAGTGCGGAAAGACAGATACGAATTCTCATAGGCATCAGGGTGAAAATCAAACCTTTCAAAGTATTCTTCACTGTCATATTCAGCAGAAGAAGAAATAGCTTTCGAAGCCATGACTAACGCAGAGTCATTCATCGCTGCGAGCGTATAATTATATGCATTCTTAAGTGTTAACTTTGAGTGCAGTTCTTTATCTGAAAAATCTACATCGATAAATAGATTATTCTCTTCTTCACGGAGAATCACACGACCGACTAAGTTCCACAGCAAGCATGATCTATTTGATTGCTTCGAGGTTGAAGAAGAGTACACTATCTACTGTGTTTCAAGGATATCCTATTGTGTCTTTTGTTTCTCCTATGAGTTAGCAATATCTACCCCTTTACTATCTTCTTTTCCGTCATCTGAAAATTCATTTCGGAGTTTTTATTTTTACTATTCTTGTTGCTCTGTGATTTAGTTGCTCAGAGCTTCTAGTTTCAATCTCCTTACCTCCTTTGGATCAAGGACAACAACTTCCTTTTTGCCCTCGCTTTCTTATTCTTCTTCTTCTTTTTCATTCTCTCTGGTTTGTCTGGAAGATTCTTCCCCTTTATCTGTTTTTTTATCTTCATATGATTTCACAGTTTCTCCGTCAATATTATCATCAAAAATATCAGAAACATCGAACTTTTGCACTGAAGACACAGCAGATGATACTACTTTCAGCATTTATGTGAAATCCACTCCATTCCATCTTAAGATATTGCCTTCGCAGTCTGAAGCAAAAAGAGCATTGTTTCTCTTGCTGTATTTTACCGCTGTCAATATATCTTGACATTCAATTGTCGATAAGAGCTTCTTATCAGCCCATCTCCATATTTTAATTCTATGATCAAGTCCAGCAGTGATGAGTATCTGCGAGAAGTGCACCCAAAAGCAGATATGTATTGCCTAACAGATTCAAATAATTCAATCAATCTAAAAGAAGAAGAAGAATAATTCAGGTTACCTTTTCATGTGAAATCATAGGGATAATCTTGATGTTCCATTTATTGTTTTGATCTCTTTCGATTAGAGACAACATTTATCCTCCACCAACAGCAATTTGCGAACTATCATCATTGAACTCCGCTTAAACTATTCTTGTAGTTAACTCAGCTATGCCATGAGCAAAGTTCATATTGAAAGAAGCATCAAAAGGAGGTTCTTTCTTATCAAAAGATTCAATTCCTTAATAAATATTAACATTTCCTTCTTTCCCGACGGACAATCCAAATCTGCCAGTAGAATCAACACTCGCGTAGATGCAACTTCCGTAATGTTCTTGTGATAGTGTCCGTAGTTTAGATATCACACCTGCTGCTTTAGAAAGCTTAATAATACTCGGCCTATTGTCAGCAGAAGTGATTGCAAGAAATTCTTCGTTTGACCCTCCGATTCTCAATTAACTAACATTCCCCTTATATCCTGCTATCTCCTCTCCAGTGATTTCATCGATATTCTCTAAATCTCCAACTCTAAGTATCTTCTAGCTTTCATCTGTTCCGATCATTAAACTGTCAAAATACAATCGAACTGCATATGTCTTAAATCAATCTTTACTTAAGCCTAAGAGAATATCATTTGAACTTTAGCAGACACAAAGTGCACTGACTTCATCGCAGTTCAATTAGCGTTCGAGATTCAGTCCACCTTTGGAAATATTGTACTCCTTGAAAACACAATCTTCTCCAGCTGAAACAAGCTTCCTAAACAAATGCAGATGCAGGGAATCAGATGATGATAATAGCATTAATGCCAAGGGAAGAGTCTCTAAACTTGAAATATCTAACTAGCTTACTGTTCATTGGAATAGAGGTCAAAACTAAACCGACCAATGTGACTTGAGACAATTTCAGACTTGAAATTCTTATGCGCACTCATTTCCCTAAGACACAATGCTAATTGCAATACTTGCTAATTGAATTACTCAAACTGATTGGAAGCAATTCGATATGCAAAATAAGAGAAAAAAGGATTCTTGGCGCTGATTCCTCCCGCCAAAATCTTTCAAGATTCAATAAGTTAAAGAGATCAATTATGTTTTGATCTTACAAAATACATAAAGCTACTCACACCAAATTATAACACTCACACATACACATTCAATAGTCAATTGGAGACATGAAAGGAATATACAATTACTATGCCTTCCCTAGATGATGATTGTCTTGATCAGATATGGACTTACACTCTGAGCTCTCTGTTCTTGCTAAAAGATTAGATCCTTTCTCGCTTTCTTCTTCAATAGGACTTTAGTATCTAAGTTATTATTCCTCAGGTAGAACTGGAGTTAAGGCATCAACATATGGTTTATGAAGTAGCTCTTCTAAGCTGAAAATATTCTAGGGTACTTCAGATATTTACTTAACCTGCTATGAGGAAGAACGTTCAAATCTGGTGGAAGCTGCAATGCTAGATGTCTATGTGCTTCCTGAACGGTTATGTGATTATCTACCTTAAATTGAAGATTAAGCAGAGCTACTACTTCCATCTCTGATGCTGTCGGATACTTATTACAATATCGCTTAACAGTTCTGATTTCTCTGCATCTGATTAGCTGAAACAGCTTTCAGGATATCATTGAATTTGTTATGTTGTAGCTATGTTGACAATGGCAGTAATTCTTTTGAAGAATTAATGCTACCAGGAAGACTGCCAGAATTGGCTTACTATTATTGTTAACAAGATTAAATGAAGGACATAGTCTAGGCAGAGTTAGAAGTAAGAGTGATGTCTTATTTTTGTACTTTTGCTTCTAACCTAACAACCTCTATTGAAGTTGCGTTCAGTGTATTTCCTTCTTCGATTGGTTCTTCATCGCAAACGCTTTTCGAGAATGTTTGCCCTTAACAATTGTTTCTATTGTTCAAGCCTGAACGAAGACTGTTCCTTTATGAGCTGCTCTCTGTTGCTATTTTGTTGAATTAGCTCAGATGTGCTGTCTGTTATTAGCTAAGGAGATCATTATCTGATTTTAAGCTACTACTATTAGCCTTGTTTTGGATCAGATTTGAACTATCACTATTTCTTTCTTGCCTAAGAGGAATTTAAAAGTTTGCTTTAACAGTAGGAATACACGAATGCAAATTCTTCTAATAGCTCTATCTTCTTCTTTCATTGCTCTTATCTCTCAGTTCTAGCTTGTTTGTGTTTGCTACTCTGAAAGTATTTTCTTTGTTCTCTTGATCTCCAATAATCTTGAAGGCTTCCTTATTATCGAATGATACAAAGACACTTTTACCTTGCTTCGTTCCAATCTAAGATGCAGCTTACCTCTGCTCAAGCTTGCATTCATTATTCAGTAACAATTCTTGCTATTGTCTATCAAATTAGCTTTAATGCAAAGGACTTTCAAGGTGAGACATAAACGAACTATTGTTATAAGAATTATTATTAGACAAGCTGTTTCCATGGCTACAATGAGACAAATTATTGTTGTTTTTCTTAGTGCTATCGTTGAGAACCTTTATTAAGCTAAACTACTTGCTGGGTGCTCCTTTAAAGCCTCCAAAATTGCATTTCCTAGAATCGAATTGAAATCCTGGTATCTAGGTTACTTTTTAGCCAGTTTTCAAGCTAGACCTACTCCCAATTGGGCTACCTTATGGACTAGGACAAGCACTTGAGGTGTTATTTTACTTCACGAAGGTTGTACGAATGTTCTTAAGGGAAGTCAATGCAGTAAGATCAATAGAATTTTAAAGAGAAGATAATATGCTCACATTGAATTTAAGCACATCAAGTAACTCAGATCCTCTTGATCTAAATAAAAGACTCTGAGCTTCCTAGAGCTGATCGTTGTATGCTTATATCACATTATTAACTTACTACTCTTCGAACTCTGAGATGATCTTCACATAGTTTAGTAAAATATCCTCTTATGAATTCAACAAATCTTTCAGGCTTTTCTGGAAAAGTGTATGAATCTCATAATATCTTCTTCTAACATCTGTCCTGCAAGCTGAAATTGTATTCAACAGCGTTTCTTTTGTCAGCTTCAGATGCGAAACGAGCTAAGAAAACCCACCTTCAATATGTCTCTCCTGTGAATCAAGGAATCTCTCGATATCGTTTGATTTGTGTGCCATCGATTAAACAGCCATAACAATTTAAGGGATGGTTTCTTATGCTTTCAGGGAATATGATTCAACTGCTGCTTGGGAGTTACTAAGACTTTTCGTATTAATCGAAGAAAACCCACCATTACGTAAATATTATTCATTCAAGATTTGTTGGGTTAATAGTTCCTACTGATGCTTTGATGAGCATTGATCTTCAGAGCAAGTTGATTCAAAAGTCATTGCATTCTTCTTCGATGCAGATTGGTTCTAAATGACTAAGCGTTCATGCTATGTTGTACTACCATTCCATTTGTCTTAATTTGTAGCGATATTCTCACCGAATGTCAAGAAAGTATTTAGATGAGAGCTTTGGTAGTTATGATGGTTTGTGTTTCTCCTGGTGTGACTTTCTTGGAGTTAATGACTTGAATTTGTATACAAATGAGATATCTCATTCTCACTTTAATCATAAATGTATTCATTATCACTTCCATAATGTTGACTTGTGCTTTTAGTGGCTCCATCAGGTTTATGAAAAGACTTTGTAAATCTATCATCTTATTCTTTTTCTGTAGTTTTAGATATAGGCCACTCTTACTCACAATTAATATTAAAATAGTGCTAATTGTTTTATTCATATTGGTGTTGTTCTGTGCAATCTTAATTGCCACCTCCAATCGTTTGGAGATTCAGATGTTACAATGGAGATAGATAAGTGCTAAAGTTATTATCTTTTTAACCATGGATTATTCTTGGAGCAGGCCGCTATTAGTATTATTATTATTATTAACTCGCTGCCAGTTAGTAGGGTATCACAGTTTAAGGAGATTAAACTGCTGAAGGGAGAATTGATGGGATTCCGCCATTTTCAAATGAAGAGGTATTAATATGCAAGCTTCCTTTGTTTTGTTAATTATTAGCAGAAACATTCAAACCAAAAGATCGAGTGGACAAAGCTTTACTATCGGATTACTCACTTGCAGAACAGAAAGCAGACGTGTAAGGAGGAAGGGAATTTAAAGAGGAATTATGTGGTAAACAAGTTTAAGAAGTTTCTTCCACAATAGATGGACTTAATCTGGGTTACTTTGAAAGAATCTAAGATGTGTCGTGAGAGATTCCACGTGTCTGAAAGACAGCAGCAGCAGACTGTTGTTGAGGTTATTCATGAGCAATATTTGCTAGCTTGCTTTCCTTGATAGCGTGTGCAGATTGAGGTAATTTTGAGTAATGAGGATTGTAATGGAAAAGAAGTGGTTACCCATGAAATTTGTTTCTTGATTGTGCCATTTGAGCATACTGATTATTAGATTGGAGGTCTTGATGAAAGAGATTCATATTCACTGGCTGCGAGAGAGAAGAAGAGTGCCTGTTCATATGCACAAGATTGTTTTTGATAATTCTGCTCGTTTAAAAGTTAATTACCAAAATTTGTTTGACAGAGAAATAATTTTGATTATTTTGTTCTTGTTGCGCCTTCTGATAAAGCACAAATGAATAGGATAGTTTAAACTGCTCCAAGAGATTTAAATCGGCAAGGATATATTATTATTATTATTTGAATATCTATTCGTTTAAATATGCCCCTATCTTTACTCTTAGACTAAGAATTCTCCTTATGCGAGAATCATTGTAATTATCAAGGATGTTCAATAACTTTGAAACAATATTTTAGAATTGAGCAATTACTCTATTTCTCAGCTAAATTTCTCTTCAAAAAATATTGCGAATTATTTGAATTATTGTTCCATTAAATTCTTTGAACTTCTTGCGTTAGTTATTAAATGAAAAAATAAAAATATTCAGATTTCACTGAGACATAGATTTAGAGTTAATTTGTGGGGGGTGGGGCGGGGAGGGTGAAATGTTTACTAACTTTTACTTGCTTTTTGTTTGGGTAATTGTCTATTGTTTTTGTTGCTTTTAAATTTTGAGAGAAAAAACAGTTTTTGCAAGTGAGAGTGAGATTATTGATTTCAAAAAAAGCATTCAATTTGACATAAAATGAGCAACAATTAAGAGCCAAACATAGATGATTTAGATGACTATATCGCTTGCTATTATGAAGATGACTTAGATGTGAAGATAAGTACAGCTCAAAAAATATTGATGCTTACTCTCGACATGAAAAACATGGAACAAATCGTCACAAATGGTGGGGTATTTCAATCTTACAATATCATTCTTAACTCAGTTTGTTGGGGGGATGATGAATCATAGATGTACTATTGAGTCTGTTGAGCAGAACACTGCAAGAAGAATCAGAGAAGACTTCTAAGAGCACAGAATTATGCCTTCGAATACTATGCATCTTCTTCGTTCTTTCGAATTATCAAGATTTCCATGGTTATCTCACTCAGCACAAAGTCGGAGATGGCACATTCAAAATCATCGAATATCAGATACGCCGTTTCGATTTTACATATGCAGCCTACAT
>Ga0302271_10000538_pt1 | contig 37154 bp, 27 predicted proteins | sample III_Bog_N1_1_FD_198767 | JGI IMG/M metagenome (GOLD analysis project Ga0302271, IMG submission 198767) | Peat permafrost microbial communities from Stordalen Mire near Abisko, Sweden - III_Bog_N1_1 | ecosystem: Environmental > Terrestrial > Soil > Wetlands > Peat | place: Sweden: Abisko... | reverse complement strand
TACCTGAGATATACTTTCAGGAGCGAGCTCTCTGGCTATTCTCTTTTGCTGAAATATAGCTTTTACCTCAGAAGCAAACGAAAATACTCCTTCATTAATATTATAGAAGAATGGCCGGATACCTACCCTGTCTCTGGCGACAAAAAGCTCCTCTTTTTGTTTATCCCAGATGGCTAATGAAAATTGACCATTTAACAGGTTCAAACATTTTTTCCCGTAAAGAGCGTAAAGTTGAACCAAGACTTCTGTGTCTGACTTTGTCTGGAACGTATATCCTTTGTTTTCAAGGACCTGACGGAGCTCTTTATAGTTAAAGATTTCCCCGTTAAATACTATCCAGTATCTTCCTGTCTGATCGGATAATGGTTGTTGTCCTCCTGATAAATCAATAATACTTAACCTTACATTACCAATTGTAGCAAATGGAGAATTGTATATACCACTCTCATCTGGACCGCGATAACTTACGGCCGTGAGCATCGCCTTAACGAGAGGGATGCCGTTCTCTTTACCGTAATAATCAATTATACCTGCAATCCCGCACATTATTGATTAGCTAGTTTTCCGGACGATAAAATTGGTAATTGCGTTAATTGATTCAAAATTTTCCTCGATTAAATCCTCGTCACTGGTTTTTATACCAAATTTTTCTTCCAGAAAAGTAATTAATATTACAAATCCCATTGAATCAAAGTAACCCTCTTTAAAGATTAACGAATCGTCATTAATTTTATTTTTTTCAATGAAAGTAGCCTCTTGAATATGATCAATTATAATTTGCTTAATACTAATTGTGTCATAAGTCATATTTGTCATAATTTTAAGTTATAAATCAGATATTTATTATTTTATATAGTATTTGCTATAGTGTTTAAAAGAGCTTTTTTCTAAGTCCAGGTCATTAAAAATGACGTCATAATTTGTAAACTTGTTCGTTTTAAGAATACCCAAAGCAGAAGTGAAAATATCCTTACTTGTAAAATTATTTCTAATTACAAATAGTATTTTTGAAGCATATTTCATCATCAATGTTGCATCAGCTACAATCCCTACAGGAGTTGTATCAATTATAACATATTCATACTTGATTTTAAGATAATCTATCAACTCATCCATTACTCCTGACTCTATCAGTTCAGAAGGATTAGGTATTATAGGACCAGCAGTTATAACAGAAAGATTTTCTATTGATGTTTTCTTAATGATTTCGTCAGCTGAAGCATTATTAGTCATATAATTCGTTAATCCCAAAGAATTGTCCATATTCATTTTAACATGAATATTTGGTCTGCGCAGGTCGCTGTCAATTAGAATTGTCTTATATCCAACTGACGCTATTGAAGAAGCCAGATTGAGGGATACAAAACTCTTTCCATCACTTGGCTGTGAAGACGTCAGCAATATCACCTTTGATTTTTGTAAATCAGCTTTAAGAAACAGGTTGCTTCTAAGATTTCTGAACGACTCTGCAATTGCTGATTTAGGGAATTCAGCTACCACTGAATCGGTTTTGTGTTTGTTACTATAAATGACGCTCAAAACAGAACGATGTAGCAGGAATTCCACATCATTAATACTTCTGATTTTGTAATCAAAAATATCTCTTATAAGCAGGTAAGCAGTTGGAATTAACAATCCAAAGAAGAACGCAAACATGTAGTTTATTGATGACTTGGGTGATGTAATACGAGAAGTAATTTCTCGTGCCGGTTCAAGAATCTGATAATCAGGATAATTTGAAGCCAATGAAATGGCTGCTTCTGACCTTTTCTGAAGTAAAAAAGTATAAATTACATTATTCAGGTTAAATTTCCTTTCCTTACTTACCATATTCATTTGAGTTTTTGGCAGGTTTGAAATCTCCCTTGAAAGTTTCTCTTCCCTGTAATTCAGCTCGTTAAGAGAAAGATTAAGTGTATTCAGATTCCCAGTGAAATTTTCTATAATAGCTTGTTTCTGAGTTTTGATTTTATTATCAATCTGCCCTAAAAAAATATTCTTTTCATTACTATTGCCTGAAGTAATACCTGATCTCTGAGTATTCAGATTAAGCAACTCAGATATAAGTTGATTTGTTACAGGATCGGAGACATTCATCGCAGAAGGAGGTACCACTCCTGACATATCCTGATTTGCTTTAAAATAGTTTATAACATAATTGTAATAACGTTCCTGAACCTGAAGGCTCGCACGTTCGGTCTCTATTTGTGTTTTTTGTTCGAATATTCGTTGCCCCTGAAAACTTAGATCCATTACCTGGTTAGCCGACCTATAATTTTTGAGAGCTGATTCAGATTTTCCAAGGGAATCAGATATCTCTGATATTTGTGAATCGATAAAGTTAACAGTACTAACCGCCATTTTATTTTTACTGGCCAAATTAGCATCAAGAAACGAGCTCAGATATCTATTTAAGAAACCAATAGATTTTTCCAAGTTTTGCCCGTAGAATTGAACTTTTAATATAGTTGACAGGGGAGATACCTTTTGAACTTTCAGGCTCCCCAAATAAGCCTTTGCAACATAATCAAGATGCAAAAAAGAAAAGTAATATTTATATTCTGATACGGATTTCCGCAAAGGATGATCCTTGTTTAAGGAAACTGAGAATTTGAACTTTTTATTATTTAGTGTTTCATTAAATTTACATATTGTGTCAATTTCAATATTATTATTGATGCTAACGATATTATTGTCAAGATAATTATAAAAAGACACTTTTTTTCCTGATGCTGTCAACCTGAAAGAATTTTCGTCAAGCATAGAAATATAGAACTTTGCATATAAAGGTTGAACATGTGACTTGTCAATTGTAACCTGAAATGGTGATTCCTGGTAAAGTTCAGATGATTGCTTGAGAAGGTTAGCCTTTTCTCTGAAATAGCTTACCTCAAAATTCATGCTTGCAATTGTATTATAAATCAGGGCAAACGAATTAAGATTATTTATTTCGTTTTCAATGTTTGTCAATGATTGCATAGACTCCATACCACCAAAGAACTGATTTGAAGCCAGCATTGATGTTGTTTTATTTTCTACAGGACTAATGGATGCTGATACTTCATATGTGTTTGGAGTAAATTTATTATAGAGCAGGGCGATACCTATACAAAGCAATAAGCATATAATATAGAAATACTTTAAAGAAGCAACTTTTAGGAGAAAGTATTTATTTAGTGATGTTGTAGAATTGGGATCAGTTATCTCTGTCATATTTAAGTAATTAAAATTAGAATTTGACGTTTGTAAAAAGCAAAACAGCAATTAATGTAGTAATTGAAGTTAATACAGTTGTATAAGTAATGTTCTGATAACTAGAGGTAATTGATTTTAATGGTTCAACAACAATTACATCGTTTGGGAAAATATAATAATAATCCTTACTGGCTACTTTGGAATCTGAAAGATTAAGCTTATGATGAATAACTTTATCACCTTCCTGCCGAATAAGAATTATATTCTTTCTGTTTCCATATTGAGTAAGACCACCGCTAAGAGCGAGTGCTTCATAAATATTAATCTTGTCCTGTGAAAAGGAATAAACTCCCTGGTTTCTAACTTCCCCGAGAACAGAGACCTTATTATCAATGAATTTAACGGTAATAGATGTTTTAGAAACATAATCGTTAAGCGCATTTTGAATCTTTTGAGCTGCCTGAGAAGTAGTCAGAGACCCGACTTTTATCTTTTCTATAAAAGGAAAATCTATATTTCCTGCCTCATCAACAGGATATCCCAGAATACTGCTTCCTACACCTGAAGAATATCGAGTTTCCTCTGAGACATTAAATATCTGGTTTGTTGCAGCATCAGTGCTAGTAACTTTAATATATAATCTGTCAAAAGGCATGATTATTTTTTGAATTTTAGGATTAACAATAGGTTCTGCTAATTCATTAATGTCGTTAAAGTAACTTAAGTCCTTTAGCGGGACGCATGAGGCAACTGTAATTATAATTAAAATGACTGCTGCCTTAATTAACCAAAACTTCTTTCTTTTATCCATAAATCAAAAATCTATAAGTTTTACAAACCTGTTCTCTGAAAAACTGTTCTTATTGTTTTCAGTAAAATTATAAAATCTAAGCGAAGGGACCAATTATCTATATAAGCTAAATCCAACTCCATCCACTTTTCAAATTTAATATTATTCCTGTCGGGTTTTATTTGCCAGAAACATGACAAGCCAGGTTTAACCGATAATCGTCTCAGCTGCCACCGCTTATACTGAACAGTTTCTGACGGCAGGGGAGGACGTGGACCTATAAGTGACATTTCACCTTTCAGAACGTTAAATAATTGTGGTAATTCATCGAGCCCTGTTGTCCTGAGGATTTTACCGATTTTTGTAACTCGTGGATCATCTTTAATTTTAAATACTGGCCCATCCATCTCATTTTCCGTCTCGAGATCTTTCTTGAGCTTTTCAGCATTTACTATCATCGTTCTGAACTTGAAAAGGCTGAATTGTCTGCCTCTCAATCCAACTCTTGCCTGTTTAAAAACTATCGGTCCAGGAGAAGTAACCTTTATTAATATAGCTATTAGGAGAAGAACAGGAGACAACACAATTATCATAAAAAGTGATATACTTATGTCCATTATTTTTTTAATAGCCAGCGCAAAAGTATTATGTGGAATATTTATGAATGTCAGGAATTTCTGGTTCCCGATTAATGTTTTGATAGCATTGGTAAGCTTATTATTCTGGTCGGTGTAATTAAGACTGAAAACTACCCCGAGTTCTTCACATGATCTAACGGTATTCCTGACTTCCAACGGAATTACTTTGGTTTTAAAATAGAGTACTTCATCAATGATATCCACTTCCATAAGATCATTCAAAACCGTTAAATATTCTTCAGGGAGAAGAATAATTGCCTTTTCATATTGTTCCTTAAGTTTTTCAGATCCTGTAAAAATTGCTATTATATGATATCCCCATTCTTTGTTTGCAATAAGACTCTCAATAAAAGGAATAGATGAATCATCAGCAATCAGAACGATATTTATATAGTTATATCCTTTGGCACGGTAAATTCTGAATATTTTGTACTCAAGTGATCTGGCAACGAAGAGGAAAAGTAAACCAAGTATTGAAAACTCGATCAGAAACAGACGGGAAATCTGATACAGTTTAAATACAAAATAAAATACTAAAAGGAGAGTGATAATAAGTATTGTAGATTGTAAATACTGAAAGAAAAGTACACGGTAACGTTTGGTTCGTGGAATTTCAGCTACCTGGATCAGGTAAAGTATTACAAGCCATGCAGGCAAAACCAGCAGGAAAAGTTTAAGTGTACTGCTTTTTAAAAAGAAGAACGATTCCTGAGTATAGTGTAAATAAAAAGCAGACTGGAAGGCTAATGCAATTGCAATAATATCAAAGAATCCCAGTATAACACCTAGTAGTTTCCACTTTTTTAAGAGTGGAATCATTTTATGACGATCGAGGTAACTAATAAAATCCATAATCAGGAAAACTTCATTGAAAATTAGTTCTGATTAGACAGTAAAAATACTAAGAAAAATGATTGGAATTACTCAATTCTCAATTGTCCTGAGGCTTTCAGCACAGAAATACGTTAATCCGTCTATTTCTGTCATATCCAAAACCTTAAACCCATGTTCCCTTAAGAGGAACGAAACACTTCTCTCGGACATATATTTATTGGTTTTTGAATCAATCATATTATATATCATATTTAGAAGCGGACTGCTCGACGCGATTCCGTTTTCAATTGCATCCGAATTCCTTTTATAGTAAAAATCTGTAGGGTTGGTATTCAAAACAAATCCATTTTGCTTCTTGTTATTGATAAAACACCCTATAAAGTTGCAGTTCGGAGGAAGTATATGGTAAACAGAGTGAAGCAAATCCTTTAATTGCCTGATCTGATTTAGCTCTTTAAGATTAATTACTGTTTTGACATTGATCATCTCATCCGCATCATAATAATAATGGTGTAACGAGGATAGAACTACCAGGTTTGAATCCTTCTCCAGATGCAACAGGTCAATATACTTTGCAAAATTCTCAGTGTCTTCAATTTCAAGTATTTTATTTACAGGAGTATTCCTGAGCTCCACAGGGGCGTACCCCAAATTTGCAAGCAAATTGACTTTTTGATTATTAATTATTTCCGAATTGTCTAATGTGATGCTGTTTCTCATTAATATATCTTTATCTTCAGAAAATAAAATTAGATATAAGTATGACGATAGTCAATAGGTAGAACAGACTGAGATTGGAAACCAGACTTTTTTGAATTTTCATTAGTCAATAAAAAATAGACGTTCGTCAATAAAAAATGGTTAGACACTAACCAATATGTTCAATCTGTCAAAAACCAACCAAATTTATAAACGTTTTTAGTTTGAGATAAAATTATAACGTTTTGTAGTCATTTAAATGGCATATAATCAGGTATATAGCTAGTTGAATTATATAGTGGAATTGCGAATTGAAGCTTATTAGCTTTTTGACCAATGATGTTAAATTTTGGATGAAAATTTACGTTTTTTATAGAATACACTAATTTTTACATCGTTTACACTACCATTCAACCATCGATCACGGAATTTTTGGACACAAAAAATCATAAATTTGTTAAAAAACCTTAAATAGTCACTGGTGTTTATTAATTCCATTCTTAAAAAGCAAGGAATGATTTTTAAATGGAGGAAAGTCCTATGTTAGATGATTATATACGACTCACGTAAATATATTTATAAATAGGTGTTATTAATTGATGATTGGTATTCAGAATTTGATTAAGATTTTACAACATGTAAAAGTTAATTCTAATTTTACCTCTTAGAAATTGAGGATTGATTAATAGTCTTTTGATATAATCAAAAAAAGCATAATGAAAGATTTTCATACTTTAATAATAGAAGAAACTTCCAAAACTCCACATGTTGAACTGAATCCATTGACCGGCGATTTTATTTTTTCCGGAAGATCGATTCCCGAAAATGCTGCTAAAACATATGAGCCAATTCTTAATTGGGTAAATGAATATATTCTGCATGCCAGGCCAACTACAAATCTTCGACTTAACCTCGAGTTTTTCAATACATCATCATCCTTATGGCTGGCAAAAATATTTAAAGTGCTGGCTAAGATCAATGATCCTGATTATGTACTCATATTTCATTTATACCTTCCAATTGAAGAATTTGATGATCTGAAGGAGTTTGAGGATATAAAAGATGCCTTTTTCCCGATAGCTGATGTGATTCAATTTGCAATTCCCAGTATCGGCATTAAGCTTTACGGTCGTAATGAGGCTGATCAGGTTATTAAGGACAAACTCGTTTTTATCTGATCCTGTTAATTCAGCTTTAAAAACTCATTTATCCATCAATAACGTCAATTTATTTGAATAGGGCCGGATCGAGAGATCTTACATTATTTTTAAATGCTGTGACAAATGATTGGGGATAACCTGCCTGCCTGGTGATTCTCTGGAGGGCAGCAGCCTGGCTAAGAGAACTGAATTCTCCAATAGTGTATCGGACAGCTCCAAGATATACATACTGGTCAATTTTATAGCTCTTGCCGTTTATATCCATCATTTTTACCTTTAACTGCGCTGCGTTTGGCAGGATTTGAACTTTGTATATCACCCTATCATTCAGTTCTGCCTGAACTGCTTTGGATTCCGGTCTGGCAGTAGTTTTAGTCTCAGGTGGATTGATAACAGGCGGCTTCTTCCGAACTGTATCTTTGGCAGTTATTTTTTTAGTTGTTGTTGCAGCCTCTTTAAACTTCTGATCTGTTTTTTTTACAGTTACGGTTTCGGTATTGGATTTTAAGGGTTCCTTCTCTGATGGTTTGACTACAGGAGATGTTTGAACAGCTGTAATGCTGGTCCTTGTAACAGGCTTTCCGTTAAAGATGTATGAAATTGTTAACAGATTCTCGCCGGAAGCATCAGGGTTCAGCACAATTCTGAAAAGCTGCATATCAGTTGTATTCGATAGCAGGCGCCTTGTAAAAAATGCTGTTTTTAAATCAGATTTATTTATTGTAAAAGCAATTTCATCCTGAGAAGAATTAATATGATCGCCTAGGTTTACCGGTTTATTCCAGTCAACTCCATTAAATTTACAGGAAAAAATATCATATCCGCCAAAACCAGGAAGTCCGTCTGAAGAGAAGTACAGGTTATTGTCCGCATCAAGAAAAGGGAAGAACTCATTTCCTGTTGTATTTATATACTTTCCAAGGTTTTCAGGAGAATACCATTTCCCTTCTTTTTTCCTTGATACAAATAAATCCATGCCGCCTAAAGAGTTGGCTCTGTCAGAAGAAAAAATCATCATATTACCGTCAGATGATAACGCCGGATGGGAATAATTTGCATTATCAGAACAAAAATCAAGGGGATTTTCGTCTGTAAGAAGATCAGGTTGTCCCTTATTATTTAAAGTAAATCTTGCTTGAAATATTTTTTCCCTGTTTCCCTTATTTGGGAACTTCGTATAATACAAAGTATCATAATTTTTGGAGAAAGTTATGGCTTCGCATGGATATGAGAAGGACGATAATGGAGAAAATATATTATGCTTATCAAGAGCAGTATCCAGAACATCAGCTGTATATGCTTCTACCGTTCCGAATGAAATCTGATTAGTCGCCATTCTCTTTTCATTCTTTGTCCTGGAGAGGAATATGATTTTATTCCTAAGGAATTGTACTCCTGATGAAGGAGGTAGTATCATGAGTTTAAACGTCTGAATATTAAGAAATTTTGTCAAATTTGTTGTATCCGTTTTCTGACTGGAATAAGAATTGAGGCAGGGCTTATTATTTATGTTACTTACCGCATAAGCTTCTGTCATAAGAAAGAATATCATGATGGAAAAAAAGGTCGTTTCAGGAAGTCTTTTCATTGCAGTTTTATATTCTAATGGTTTACCAATGACTATGATTTGAAAACCGTGACTTATCAGGTTGAATATTAATACCTAAAGTAAACTCAACAATTGGAGTTTTTTTAAAGTAAGCTGTCTTATTTGGTAATTCATAATAGGCTCCAATATAAAATTTGGGATATCGGTACTGTGAGAAAAATGAGATCATGCCGGCATTATTGAAAGAGGCTCCGAAACAGAAATCTTCAAGGTAAAGTTTAAGTATGGGATTTATGTTATCCGATATTTTATTCATACTGGAGTCGTTAAGAACCACCAAAACGCTTGGTTCAATTACTATGTTCATCGGTCTGCTGATCAGGATCTTGAATCCCGCAGTGAAAAAATACTGTCTTGAGGCAGGGATCCTGAAAATTGCCAGCGAGTCTGATTTCCAAGGATTTCCGAGTAAATTGGTCGCGGATAATCCCGCATAGAAACTTGTGCCGTAGTAATAAGCTCCCAGATCAAAATCAGGAAAAAGAGTATTTTTAAAAGAATGAGCCGGACCTGTTAAGTCATTGTCAAGCTGATTATATACCCCTTTAACAGTAACACCAAGAGAAAGAAATGAGAGCTGATGTGTTCCGATTGGTATATGGTAGGACCCGGTAAGACTTAATCCAATATTTCTGGAAATACCGCTAAAGTCTCTGTAAATCGATCCCCCAATGCCAATATTTTTAAATTCCAGGATATCAGGCGATGAGAAATAGCCTGATTTTGTTTTCGATATTCTAGCATTTCCGCTTAGAAGCTGCGTATTTGATTTGCCCTGAAATGCTGCATTCAAGCCAAGTGAAAAGAAGTCCTTGCTTCCGGCAATGGCAGGATTATAAATAAATGGATTAAACACCCAATAGGAGATCGGATTTAATGGGGTTTGCTGACCTTCAGCGATATAAAAAACAAAAACAAAAGCATACATAAGCAGAACTCTGCCTACGGTTTGTCTTTTTGAATTCAGGTCCATTTCGTCCAAATAAAAAGGTAATAACTTCAACGCTCTATAGTCTTGATTCAACATAAAAGCGTTTTAATTGTTCAAAGTTACTTCAATTTAGCTTAATTGCTTTCTATTTTTAAACTTTGTGCTCTAATTCCAGATGACGTTACTCTAACAGTTATATCCCCAGGCGTAGTTTCTGCTTTTACAATAACCTGGCATTTTCCCCTCCAGGCATTATGGGTATGCAGCTGGAAGCTCTGAAGACTAACCGGATTTGCATTCCCTATTCCTGCAATAGTTCCTGGTCCGGTTACTTCAACAAAAACCTGGTTTTCTGATTTTGGATTGCATACCCCATTCAAGTCGGTCAGTTCTATGGTAATATAACATAAGTCCTGTCCGTTTGAATGTATTTTGACACGATCAGCAGTCATTCTGATCTCCGAAACTTCAGCAGCAGTCGATAATTCGGTTTCGGATACTTTCTTTTTTCCGGTAAAACCTACAGCTTTAAGTGTTCCTGGCTCGTAAGGTACCTGCCAGTTAGCGATATATTTAGTAGAGCGGTCAGTAGTCTTTTTACCCAGCGATTTCCCATTTAGGTAAAGTTCAACCTGGCTGCATGAGGAGTAGATATTAACATCCATGCGTTTCCCTTCGTTTCCCGGCCAGGTCCAATCGCTGACAGCATCCAGCCAATGCCATTTTGACCAGGATTGCCTTTCCGGATTGATTTCAAAAGATTCTACTGGAGGAGTAACCCAGATAGATAGCTTGTCAGTATTCCACAGAACATCCCTGTAAAAGGATTGAGGTCTTTTCCAGCCACATATATCAAGATCGCCACAATAAGCAAGGTTCCACGGAAAAAAGTTTTGTTTCTGGAAATAACCTCTCCATCCGATACTTGCTTCCCCAATATAGTCAAAGGCAGTCCAGACAAAATCTCCAATCACATAAGGATGATCAATAACATCCATCCAGCTTCCGAATGCCTCAAGCGGATACGATTCTGTACCAACAATTATACGTTCAGGTAATCTTTTGTGATCAGTTTCATAAAGGTTATTCTGATTATGGTCACCTCCCGACGCATAATTATATCCTGCGATATCAAGGACAGCAAAATAGGGATCATTATCTGGTCTCAGGTCGTTAACAGCGGAGGTAATTGCCCTAGTCGGATCCAGCCACCTAGTATAATCAGCTAATTTTTTAGCGAGTTCCACAACTTCCGGTCTGTGCCTGTTGGGAATTTCGTTGCCTATACTCCACATAATGATGCTTGGATGATTTCTATCACGAAGCACCATGCTTTCCATATCCCGTTTCCACCAGTCATTAAAAAACAGATGGTAATCATTTTGATTCTTCCCTTCCTGCCACATGTCAAATGACTCATCGATAACCAGCATCCCGTACCTGTCGCAGGCATTGAGAAAAGCCGGTGACGGAGGATTATGAGAAGATCTTATGGCGTTGAAACCACTGGCCTTCAGAAGTTCTACACGCCGCTCCTCAGCCCTGTCATAAGCTTTAGAACCAAGTACTCCATTATCATGATGAATACAACCCCCTTTTAGCTTTAGTGATTTGCCATTTAATCGCAAACCATTAGCTGCATCAAAGGTTACAGATCTGATACCAAATTGATTTTCAGTGACATCAATAACTGAATCAGAAACAAGTATCTCTGTTACAGTTTTATAAAGTACAGGTGATTCAACATCCCACAGGTCAGGCTTATTAAGTTTAATCTCACTTACAATCTCCATCGTTTTACCAGACCCGATGGTGTTATCAGATTCTGTTACTGATTTGACTGAACCATCAGCACCCAGAATCTTTGTAACAAGTTTAAAATCAGACACTCCATTCCCATCATTGATTACCTGAGTTTTGATATTTACCAATGCCTCTTTTTCAGATACTGATGGGGTAGTAATATATGTGCCCCACATCGGAATATGCAATGATGACACAACCTGAAGCCGGACATGGCGATAAATGCCCGACCCTGAATACCATCGGCTATTCTCTCCTTCATTTTTTACCTTAACTGCCAGAACGTTTGATTTATCAAAATTTATTTTTTCTGAAATATCAAACATGAAGCTGGTGTACCCATATGGATGATTTCCCAGAAATTCACCATTAAGCCAGACATCGGCGTTCATATATACTCCTTCGAATAAAATAATAAACCGCTTTCCTCTCATTTTTTCAGATAGATTGAAAGATTTTCTGTACCATCCTGTGCCTCCTGTAGTAAACCCACCATTTACCTGGCTTATGGCATTTATATTGAAAGGGGAATTTGTGCCTGGAAGATCTTCTATGCTCCAGTCATGCGGAAGATCAACAATTCTCCATTGTGAATCATCAAATGCAGGTTCCTCAGCTGCCAAAGCTCCTCCCAGGTGAAACTTCCAGCCGAAATCAAACAGGTTGTCCCTCTTCAAATCATGTTGGGCTTCAACACCGGTAAAAATAAATGACAGAATTAATGCCATGACACTTAAATTTGATTTCAATAGTTTCATAGGATCGCTTTTATGTAAAATTAGTTATTATTAGCAAGATAGAAAAGCTTTGGCAACGTGATGTCAATACCTCTGGAATTTAAGAAATTTGAACTTAATATTTTATCGATTAACTTTACTTTAAAATAATGCTGATATGATTGTAACCTGTGTATACATTAACTTAAAACCTGATAAGATCGATGAATTTATTGCGGCTACCAGAATAAATCATCTTGAAACGGTGAAGGAACCTGGTAATCTCAGGTTCGATATTATTCAGCAGGCTGAGGACTCGTCTAAATTCATACTCTATGAAGCCTTTGAATCTGATGCAGCATCACTAAATCATAAGACTACCGGCCATTATCTTAGATGGCGTGACCAGGTAGCTGATTATATGGCTGATCCAAGAATTGGAGTGCGGTATAATATAATTGAACCTAAAGACAGGGAAAAATGGTAAAACCTTTTCATTTTGCCAGGTTACCCAGAATACTTTTCGGAAACGGGATGATTTCAGAACTTGCCTCCAATGTCAAAAGCATTGGCAATAAGGTGATTCTTGTCACCGGCGCCAGTTCATTTATAAAATCCGAAAATGCCGGAAAACTTTTTGACGATTTTAAAAAAAAGGCAATTGAATTTAAAATAATTACCATCAATGGTGAGCCATCGCCTGAAGTGATTGATAAAGCAGTCAGAGAATTATACCTCGAAAAGTTCGACATTGTTGTCGGTATCGGCGGAGGAAGTGTACTGGATTCAGGGAAAGCTGTATCGGCAATGATGTTCAGAAACGAATCCGTGACGGAATTTCTTGAAGGTGTTGGAGTGAAGGAGCATCCCGGAACGAAAATACCTTATATCGCCGTTCCTACAACCTCCGGCACCGGAAGCGAAGCTACAAAAAATGCGGTTATCTCAAAAGTCGGAGAAAATGGATTTAAGCGATCACTCAGGCATGATAATTTTGTTCCTGACATCGCTATTGTTGATCCAGGACTGACTTTAAACGTCCCCCCCGATCTGACAGCCACATGCGGAATGGATTGTTTCACACAACTCACTGAAGCTTTCCTTTCGAATAAGTCGAATGAATTCACAGATGCCTTAGCTGTTAAAGGTCTTTTCCATGTAAAAGAATCATTGTTAAGAACATATTCTAATGGGGAAGATATTGATGCAAGGTCGGGAATGTCATTTGCTGCCCTTACTTCCGGCATCTCCCTTGCCAATGCCGGACTGGGGGTTGTGCATGGATTTGCTTCTTCTTTGGGCGGTGAATTTAATATTCCTCACGGGCTTATTTGCGGTTCCTTAATGGCACCAGCCAATGAAATTAATGTGAAAGTGCTGAGACGAACAAAGTCCAATCCTGCCGCGTTAAAAAAATATGCTCAGCTTGGGGAGCTTTTTCTTGATGATAAGGGAAGAAATGAAGATTATTATATCGATGGGTTCATTCAGTATCTTCATCGAATTAGTCATATGCTTGGTATTTCAGGATTAAAACAAACCCACCTTGATGAAAAGCACATGGAACTTATATGTAATAATACCGAGATTAAGAATAACCCTGTTAAATTAGATGCTCAAGAATTAATGGAGATTTTGCATAGTCTGCCGTAATATAAAACAATACTCGATTTTGAAGAAAATTATAAATCCAAACTTATGAAAACAAAAAACGTCCTTACTGCTCTGCTGTTTATTTCTATGTTATTTTGGGGTCAATTTTCTATGGCCCAGCTTCCAAAGGAATCAGATGCACAGAAGACCGATCGTATGAAATGGTGGACTGATGCCAGATTCGGAATGTTTATTCATTGGGGTCTATATGCCCTGCCAGCAAGGCATGAATGGGTTAAGAACGCTGAAAGATTGACAAATGAGCAGTATCAGAAGTATTTTGAGATGTTTAATCCTGATATGTGGGATCCCCACGAGTGGGCAAAAATGGCAAAAGCGGCCGGGATGAAATATGTTGTTCTGACAGCTAAACACCACGAAGGTTTTTGCCTGTTTGACTCTAAATTTACTGACTATAAAGCAACCAATACACCTTATGGGAAAGATATTATAAAAGAATATGTTGAGGCTTTCAGGGCAGAAGGACTTAAGGTAGGATTCTATTATTCACTTATAGACTGGCATCATCCAGATTATACAATTGACGCAAATCACCCGCTCAGACAGACATCAGATAGTGCATATGCTGCCATGAATAAAGGCAGGGATATGGCCAAATACAGAGAGTATCTTAAGAATCAGGTCAGGGAATTGCTGACAAACTACGGAGAAATCAGTATAATCTGGTTTGATTTTTCCTTCCCGGGTAAACATGGAAAGGGACACGATGACTGGGATTCTGAAAACCTGCTTAAGATGGCACGCTCCCTGCAACCTGGAATTATTGTTGATGATCGTCTTGATCTTGAAAATGTTGCGGGAGGGTGGGATTTCACGACACCCGAACAGGTTCAGGTAGCAAAATGGCCGGAAGTAGACGGAAAGAGAGTACCATGGGAAACCTGTCAGACTTTTTCTGGTTCATGGGGTTATTACAGGGATGAATATACCTGGAAAAGCCAGGCCCAGCTTCTTGAACTACTCATTGAGTCTGTTAGTAAAGGCGGGAACCTGTTGCTGAATGTCGGTCCAACAGGACGGGGAGTTTTTGATTCAAGAGCTCAGGACAGATTGAAAGCAATGGGTGAGTGGATGAAATTCAACAACAGGTCTATTTATGGATGCACTGAGGCTCCTGCAGGTATATCTGCACCGGCTAATACTCTTCTTACTTATAATCCTAATACTAAACGGTTATATATTCATTTACTGGCATATCCATTAGGCAGCCTTACTTTGACAAATATGGCTGATAAAGTAAAATATATTCAATTCCTTCATGACGCTTCTGAAATTAGATTCAGACCCGGAGAAGATGGTGGGAAAAATGATCTTTTACTTTCAATGCCAGTACAAAAACCACAGATTGAGATACCGGTGCTTGAAGTGTTTCTGAAATAAATAATTGATTGCTTGTTACTTGTTGCTGGTTACTGTTTTTTTAAACCAGCAACAAGTAGCCAGTAACAATCCTCATCATTTATCTTCTGAATGCTTGAATCTTTCACTTACTAATTCAGGCCATTTCAGATCAAGGTTCTGGAGTGTTTTAAGGACAACTTCCGCAATGGAGTGAGTTTTCTGCCAGTTTTTATCGGAAGGAACAATATGCCAAGGGATATTACCACATCTGTTTAAGATTTTTTCATATACTTTAAGATAGTCGTCGAATTTTTCACGGGTTACCCAATCTCCGTCATTATGTTTCCAATGTTTTTCCTTGATCTCAATCCTCTCCATAAGTACCTCTTTCTGAGCATCTTTTGACATATGCAGGTAAAACTTAAGGATCTTTGTATTATTACTCTCAATCAGTCTTTCAAAATCATTGATCATTTCATAACGTTTCTCAATAACTTCTTCTGAGATATAATTCTCAACTGAAGGCACCAGAATATCTTCGTAGTGTGAACGGATAAAAATCTGGGTTGAACCTGTTCCCGGGGTAACTTCATGTACTCTCCTGAGAAAGTCGTGCGCGAACTCATCCTCACTTGGTTTTTTAAAGCTGTGTATTTTAATACCTACAGGATTACAGTATTTCAGCAGGGCTTTCGTTGAGCCATCCTTCCCGGAACCGTCCATCCCCTGAAATATTATCAACAGGCTGTATTTATTCTGGGCATACATTTTATTCTGAAGCTCGCCGATTTTCAATAACATTTTATCTGTCTTTTTACCGGTCGCTTTTTTGTCCCAATCCTTTATAAAGGTAGGGTAATCAGTGATTTTAATTTTCATAACAGAGATATTAAGTTGCCTTAGACTATTCTACAAATTGCTTTGCATAGTACTTTGCTGTAAGTTTCTCCCCTGTTGCCCTTTCTATCATATCATTCCAGTAATACCTTGCTCCGGGCAGGAATATTTTCTCCCTGAGATAATTGCCAACATCTTTATTCCCGGCCATGGTTTCTCCTTTGGTAATATTTGAATCAATATAATAATGTAATTGAGATGCCATCAGTTCTCCGAGAAGATAATTGTGATAATAGCATGGATAGAGCGCGACATGTATCTTTGTTGCCCAGTCAGGCATATCTCTTCCTTCAGGTTTCCTCAGCAACTGGTATTTTTCTACCATATTCCACCAAAGCACATTAAGGTTCTGATCGGGATCTTCGTACATTGATTTCTCAAACCTGTACATCACCTGTGCCCAGCGGCTGAATACAAGCATCTGGAGCCTCAATGATTTATGGCAATCTGATGAAATAATATCAGATTCTTTTTTATCTATTACACCCATGCTTAACATCCACTGAGGATCCTTCGCCAGTCTTCCAAAAAATTCCGCAATTGCCTCAGTAGTAAACGTATGAGCGGCATCCCTTAAGGTAAAGGGAAGTGTCATGTCATTGTAATATGAATAAACACCATGTCCCAGCTCATGCAATATTGTGTTCATCCAGTAAGCATCGGGTCTGATATTATCAAGTGTACGGACATCGCCGGATCTGTCTATGTCAGTACTGAAGGCATGCTGATTTTTGCCAGGTTTCTCATACAGATCACTTTTTGCAAGTATAGGTTCCACATTCAATCCGATTCCATCATAAAAAGCTGAGACAAGTTTGACAGGATCCTGTTTTGCATAATATTTATCAAGATCAGCAGGATATATTTCGGGCGACTCCTGGAAATATCTGTCCTGGTAATGCCATGGTCGGAGTTCAGAGACTTTTATCTTATATCTTTTAGCGTAATATATATCGATGTCACCCTTTAGTTGCGTAAAATTAGCTCTTGTAAGGCTGTCAAGTTCGTCAAACAGTTTCGTGACTTCTGCAGGATCCTGTCCGGATAGCTTCAGGCTCATTTCATGATAATTGCTGAATCCGATCTTACGGGCAATTCTGTTCCGATGTTTTACCAGCTTAATAATATCTTCGGCAACAATAGGGCCAATTAGCTTCGAGCCTTCCCATGCCGTCTTAAGATCATTACTGTTTACTGAGTTTTTAAGAATTTTCTCCACTTCATTGTCGGAGACCTGTTTCCCGTTTACCGTTGAACGGAAATTTGAATATTTTTTAGTAATCTCAGTCTCCATCCTGATTTGTCTGGCAATAAGCAGTGTATCCACCTGGCCTCCCAGATACGAGTTATATAATAGATCAAACTGACGGACCAGCAATGGATCTTTCATTACCTGAGACTCCCTGATAACTTTAAGTTCTTTAAAGGCAATGCTGTCGGTAAATATTTTAGCATACTCAAATGAAGCTTTTTCACTCCTCGCATAGTCTTCAGAAGTTCCTGAGACATTTGCATTCCATGACGCAAGTGCTGATGCCTTGTAAAGAGGTATGGCTTTTGCTTCGTATGTTGAGATAAAAGCGTTCATTCTGTTCTCCATTTTTTTCTGTTTTGATGCACATGACCATGAAAAGATTAAGATCATTAACATGATTAAAACTAAGTTAGTTCGTTTCATAGTATAAGATTAGGTATTGCGAAGATAACAAAAATGGTAAAATGAAATTTTAATCACCGCTTTTCCGCTTAAAACCTTTAAATTTGAAATAAAATAGAATACAACTAAATGGCAATAATACTCTATATATTAACAGGCTTCATAATCGGAGCTTTGATTGCATTTCTGGGAACCAAATCGGCACTTAACATCAGGCATCAGAAAGAGTTGATTATTAAGGCTGATGAGTATAATAATCTCGGCCGGCTTAACAGTACCTTGCAGGCCAGGGTAGAAGCTCAGGCAAACAGCCTCGACGAGGTTCGGAAAGCGATGGTTGATACTTTTAAAGCTGCCGCATCAGATGCTCTGACCCAGAATAACAGACAGTTCATGGATCTGGCAAAATCCCAGCTCGAGACCCACGTAAAAGACGCAGAAGGAAATCTTGACGAACGTAAATCGGCAATCGCCGAAATGCTAAAGCCTGTAAAGGAATCTATAGATAGCTATAAAAAGCGCATTGAAGAACTTGAGAAGGGTTCAGAAAAAACATTCGGGCAGGTTACTGCAATGTTATCAAATATACAGGTAACAAACGCAAGCCTGCAAAAGGAAACAGGTGCACTGGTCAATGCCCTGAGAAACCCCAGGGTAAGGGGTAAGTGGGGAGAAATTGGTCTGAAAAGGGTAGTTGAATTCTCGGGATTGTCTGCACATTGTGATTTTGTTGAACAGGTCTACACCGAAGGCGAAGATTCAATCTTAAAACCTGATATGATAATAAACCTTCCCGGGAACAGTCACGTTGTGGTGGATTCCAAATTGCCTCTGGATGCTTATCTGCAGGCCCTGGAAACCGACGATGAGACTGCAAGGAACCTTCTTTTTGTCAAGCATGCCAGGGATCTCAGAGATCATGTGAATAAATTAAGTAAAAAACAATATTGGTCTCAGTTCCAGAACACCCCTGATTTTGTTGTTCTGTATATGGAGGTTGAATCAGCACTTAATGTGGCATTGATGACTGATAAAACTCTCCTTCAGGATGCAATGAACAATAAAATTATCCTTACAACACCAACAACGCTGATAGTAGTTCTTAAATCGGTTGCTATGTCGTGGCAGCAACATAGCATTACTGAAAATGCTCAACTTATAATGGATGCAGCGAGAGACTTCCATACAAGAGCGGTCGTTTTTGCCGACCATTTTGATAAAGTAGGAAATGGGCTGAAATCAGCATTAAAAGGATATAATGATGCAATAGGATCATGGGAGAGCAGGGTATTGCCAGCCGGAAGAAAGCTGGAACAATTGAAGGCAACGGATAATAAGAATGTTCTGCCTGACTTTGAAGTCCTTGACAAACCTGTGAGGGAACTTAAAAACCCGGAGGAATAACATGAATGGAAAGGTATTTTAAATATATTATCTTAAATTTATTTGTGTCTGTACTGTTTTTGGGGATCTGCCTGTCGGCATGTACAAATGCGAAAACTTCTCCTAAAATAGAAACAAATACTGCTCCTGCAATTCAGGACACATCATTCTTATTCGATGGGAAGTCGCTTGATGGTTGGGAAATCACTAATTTTGGTCCACAGGGACCTGTTACTATATCTGGCAATGAGATCATTCTGGGTATGGGAGACGGTTGCACCGGAATTACATGGAAAAGAGCTTTTCCACGGACAAATTACGAAGTTTCCCTTGATGCAAAACGTATCGCTGGCAATGATTTTTTCTGCGGGATGACTTTCCCAGTTGGTAAAAACCCATGCAGCCTTATTGTTGGTGGTTGGGGAGGGGCTACGGTCGGACTTTCATCAATCGATGGGAAAGATGCGGCAGAGAATGAGACCACAACTATCCGTAATTTTGAGACCAACAGGTGGTATCATATCCGTTTGGTGGTTAAAGACAGGTCTATTGAATCATGGATTGACAGCGTTAAGGTAGTCGATTTTAAAATTGGAATCAAAAGACTTTCCATACGACCTGAAGTTGAACTTTCACGACCATTTGGCATTTCTTCCTGGAATACTACTGCTGCTATTCGCAATATCAGGTTACAGCGAATTGAAAAATAATTAACTTGCGTTCTGCAAACAATGCCTGAGAAATTTTAATTTGTCGGGCATACAAGTTAACCTAACCATCAATTTCGACGTATGAAGAAGTTATTAATCATTGTGTTGGCTATGCTGTCTTTTATTTCGTGCAAAACTCAGCAATTGTACCTGAATGTTATTGAACCGGCTCCTGTTACATTACCTGCAAGCATCAAAAGTGTCGGCGTAATCAACCGAAGCATCCCTACTGATGAAACAAAGCCTCTTGATGTTATGGATAAGGTTCTCTCTTTGGAGGGGGTGAATCTCGATAAGGATGGTGCTCTGGAAAGCGTAAGAGGTTTATCCGATGAACTTTTGGTTAATAGCCGGTTCAATGAAGTAAAAACCCTGAATGATATAGATTTCAGAACTTCAGCACTTACTGATTTTCCTACGCCCCTTACTTGGGAAATAATAGAAAAAATCTGCAGGGAAACAAAAACTGATGCACTATTCTCTCTTGAAAAGTTTGATACTGATACACATCTTAATTATTCAAACAGGAAAGTAGATATAAAAACTCCTCTGGGAAATATTCCGGGGATAGAGCATCAGGCAAATATGGAAACTATTGTAAAAACGGGTTGGAGGATCTATGACCCCGCCTCAAAACTAATACTTGATGAGTTTCTCTTTAACCAATCGGTAGTATTTACGGGACGAGGTATTAACCCTTTAATTGCAGCTTCTGCACTGGTTGGACGTAAAGATGCTGTTAATCAGGTAAGTAATAAAGCAGGCCATGGCTATGCAATGAGGATTATTCCGTATAGGATAAGGGTCATTCGTGATTATTATGTAAAAGGAACCAATAACTTTAAAATTGCCAGGAGGAAAGCGCAGGTTGGAAAATGGGATGAGGCAGGATTGCTATGGGAAAAAGAAACCGCCAATTCAAGCACGAGAATTGCTGGAAGGGCATGCTATAACATGGCAATTATAAACGAGATCAACGGTGATCTGGAATCTGCTTTAAAATGGGCTCAGAGGTCCTACGAGGATAGTAATAATAAGCTGGCGCTCAGATATGTGAGAATAATTCAAAACCGCCTTTATAAGTCTGGTATCCTGAAAATGCAGGAGGAAAAATAGAAAGGTATGAGGTATGGGGTTTAACTTTAATATAATCCTACCGCTTCATATCTCACGCCTTACGCCTCATTCTTAACGCTTTATTCAAAGCATGACGAACAATTCGTTAAATCCTATTCATATGAAAAGCCTGATTCTTGTATTATTAAGTTTTATCGTTTTAAGCCTGAAAGGGCAAACATACAAATCTGAGTGGGGATCACTCGATAAGCGACCTGTTCCAGAGTGGTTTCAGGAATCAAAGTTTGGCATTTTTATTCACTGGGGAGTATATTCTGTGCCAGCCTGGGGACCAACAGGGGACAGTATAGGCGTTTATGATAAATATGCAGAATGGTACTGGCAGAAAATGGATGAACCCGGTAAGATTCAAAAGTACTTTAAAGATTTCCATACAAAGACATATGGACCAAATTTCAGGTATCAGGATTTTGCTCCGATGTTCAAAGCGGAACTATTTGATCCTGATAAATGGGCAGAGCTATTTAAGGAATCAGGAGCGAAATATGTAGTTCTGACCTCGAAGCATCACGAAGGATTCGCGCTTTGGCCGAGTGCGCAGAGCTGGAACTGGAACAGTGTGGATATTGGCCCGCACCGCGATCTTTGTGGCGATCTGTCATCTTCAGTAAAGAACAGAGGCCTTCGGATGGGCTTCTACTATTCTCTGTATGAATGGTATAATCCGTTATACAGGACTAATTTCCCTGCGTATATTAATGACCATATGATGCCGCAGATAAAAGATCTTGTTACACGATATTCTCCTGATATTCTGTGGACTGATGGGGAATGGGAGAAAACAAGCAAAGACTGGAAGAGTGAAGAATTTCTGGCGTGGTTATTTAACGATTCACCTGTAAAAAATAATATTGTTGTCAACGACAGATGGGGAAGTGAAACAAGGAGCAAGCATGGAGGCATCTACACAACTGAATATGGTCTTGTAGGCGACAAGGAAGGGATTGATAATGTTGTACCTCATCCCTGGGAAGAATGCAGAGGGATCGGAACATCATTCGGATTTAACAGGACAGAGGGGCTGTCTGACTATTCAACACCGAAGCAACTGATAAAATTGCTTGTCTCGACAGTGGCTGCAGGAGGAAATCTTCTTCTAGATATAGGTCCGGCTGCAGATGGAACAATACCTGTCATTATGCAGCAAAGGCTCCTCGAAATGGGACAATGGCTTAAAATAAATGGCGAAGCGATTTATGGAACACGGGCATTTATAAAAACAAAAAAGGATGAAGAGATAAACCCCGGAACAAATAAATCAGTTTATTTCACTCAAAAGAATAATGATGTATATGTAATTTGCCTTGCCTGGCCGGAGAAAGGGATAATATTAAGAGGAGTAAGACCGGCCAATAAGGTTGAAGCGGTAATGTTGGGCAACAAAGGCAGGGTTTTGGTTAAAAGGACAGCTGATGATCTGGTACTTACAGCTCCTTTGCTTACACCTGACGACTTCCAGAATGCTTATGTTTTTAAGATCAGCGGTATCATAAAATAATTATCGCAACTGTTAAATTTTATTAAAAACGAAAAATTTAGTTATAATATCATATTAAGCTATAACTATTTTAATATCTTTAGGGTTTAGATGCATTTTAGATATATTGACTATTCAATAATTCGAATATAAATTATCTCTGATATTACGAATTTAATTTAACAAAGCTGACCTTCCTGGTTGAATGATATTTGTACTTTTGACAAGCCGTTCTGCACTCTGGGAAATAATAATCAGCTATTAGTAAACTATTGAATGAACAGAAAAAATAACCAGTTCCTCCTCTCAATCTTCATTTTTACCGGTTTGGTTTGTTGCAGCACACTGGTACGCAGCCAACAGATTCCGTTGAACCCCGAGCAGGAGATTCCAATTAAGGATAATCAGTTTATTTTTATTGGCAAGGAGTGGCGTAATAATTACACACTGGTAAAAGGTGATCAATTCCTCTTTTCTAAAGAATTCATGTCCGGAACCGTTTCAATGAACGGAATAACCTATAACGGACTGGAGGTTAATTATGACATTTACAATGATGAATTAATAGCAAAGGCAAACCGAAGAATTGTGGTACAGATGAACAAGGAAATGATTGATAGCTTTTCATTGTCTTCCCAGTTACATACTTATAGGTTTATCAATATCCGAAATGATAGTCTAACTGGTATTGGGTATGTAAATGTATTATATAACCAGAAATCCATCCTGTTTATTAAATACAAAAAAGAAATAGAGCCATTGGCTGTTGATGATAAATGGGATCTTTTTTTTCGTACCTCAAGGATATACTTAATGGTTAACGGCGTTAATTACCATATTGGAGTAAAAAAAGATTTGTTCAATGCACTTCCGGAATATAAAACTCAGATCAAGGAATTTATGAAAAAAAACAAATTAAAGGTTTCTAAAAATGCTCCGGAAAGCTTTATTCCAGTGATCAGGTATTATGATAGTATAAGAAAATAGACATTTAAATATGAAATTTAAGTTAGCTCTCCTGATCCTGATATTATTCTTGTCAGTACATATTAAGGCTCAGGATAAATATAAGATTTCAGCCGATTATAAGAATTTGTCATTCAATGAATTTACTGAAAAAATTGAAAGCATTCTTCCAGTGAGATTTTTTTATAAGGATGAATGGGTAAAAGATCTGAAGGTTGGCAGTTATTCTCCATGTGAAACACTCCCGTGTGTTCTAGACGCGATTTTCAAAGGAACAACCCTTTATTATTATATTGATGAAATTGGCGATGTAGTTATAACAAACAATTATAGTGTAAAGCAGGCTGACAACGCTGAAGGGAAAGACAGTAAATTTATTCCTCCATCAGATTTCTCAAGTGCATCAGATAACCAGAAGATAGCTGGAAATGCTCCAATGGAAGTTGGCAATCCTGCTGAAAAAAATAATCCTGGAAAAGTTATCCTGTCAGGATATATCGTAAACAAGGATACGAAGGAACCTGTAGCGGGGGTAACAGTGTTTATTAAAAAGCTGGCAATAGGCACACTTTCAAACGAGTATGGCTTTTATTCCCTTACACTTCCGCGTGGAATTTATTCACTCCAGTTTTCTTTTATTGGTATGCGGGAAAGAGCAGTTAATCTGAACCTTTACGGAGCCGGTGAATTAAATATTGATATGAGTTCTGTTTTGGTACCACTGAAGGAAACTGTTATCTCAGCTCAAAAAAGTATTACTCTTCAGCGTTTCGAGGTGGGAGCTGAAAAGATAAATATTACATCATTTAAACTTCTCCCTACGGCAATGGGCGAATCAGACATTATTAAAAGTATTCTTTTGCTGCCGGGTGTTCAATCGGTGGGAGAAGGCTCGGCAGGGTTTAATGTCAGAGGAGGGAATGCAGACCAGAATCTCATCCTTCTCTCAGGGGCTCCGATCTATAATTCATCTCACTTCTTTGGCTTCTTCTCTGCTGTCAATTCGGATATTATAAAAGATGTTACATTGTACAAAGGAGGGATTCCAAGCCGTTATGGAGGCAGAATTTCATCAGTACTCGATATAGGTACAAAAGAAGGAAACAGGAAAGAATTTGCAGGTAATGCAGGAATAAGCCCGATTACAACACATATCTCTCTCGAAGGTCCTATCATTAAAGACAAACTTACATATCTGCTGACTGCGCGTACAACTTATTCAAACTGGATTTTCGGATTGATCAGCGATCCCTCAATCCGCAAAAGCAGGGCATCATTTTATGATTTCAATGGTAAGATAACCTACGACCTCAATAAAAATAACAAGATTGACTTTTCTGCCTATACAAGTCACGACGCTTTCAAATTCAACTCCGATACTGTATACAGTTATAACAATAATATACTTGCCCTCAAGTGGAGACATTTTTTCAACAATAAGTTCTTCTCATCTATTTCTGTAAATAACAGTACTTATGATTATGACATCAAAAGCCAATATTTACCATCAGAGGCCTTTAATCTGCTGCATAAGATAAAGAGTACCGGATTGACAGCCGATTTTAACTGGTTCCTTGGCAGGAGTGAGATAAATTTCGGCACAGATATTACAAAACATGAGATTTCACCTGGCAGCTATCTTCCATATGGCGATTCATCTCTGGTCGTACCAAATACAATAGCAAAGGAACGAGCCTGGGAGGGTGCCCTCTATCTTGATGAAAAATTTCTTATGACCGATTTCTTTTCCATTAATGCCGGTGTAAGGTTTTCCTCTTTCTTCGCACTTGGCCCTCAGAATGTGATGCTTTATAATCCTGAGTATTCGAAAAATAAATCAACTATAACAGATACACTTATTTACAAACCTAACCAGGTTATAAGTAAGTATGGGGGCCCTGAGTTCAGGGTCTCCCTGAATTTCAGAATTTCTGATAAAAACTCTTTCAAGATAAATTATAACAGAACACGACAATACCTGCATCTGCTTTCAAATTCAACATCAATATCCCCAACAGATACATGGAAACTTAGTGACTATTATATTAAGCCAGAGATAGGTGACCAGGTTGCAATAGGCTTCTATGAGATGCTATTTAAAAATAACTTTGAAGCATCTGCAGAGTTGTATTATAAACAGATTAAAAACATGATTGATTTTAAAGGAGGAACTAATCTGGTTATGGATGAAAATATAGAGAAAGATATTGTTAATGAAAGGGGAAAAGCTTATGGTTTGGAGCTTGTTCTGAAAAAAACAGCCGGAAAATTCCGTTATAGCATAGGCTACACGTACTCAAGAACATTTGTTCAGACTATCGGAAAATTCAGTGATGAAATCATTAATTCAGGTAAATGGTTTCCTGCAAATTATGATAAGCCAAATGACCTTGTGGTTACATTCAACTATATATTCTCAAGACGCTTAAGTTTTTCTTCCAACTATACCTGGAGTACTGGACGGCCAATAACTTATCCTATAGCCACTTATACGGTAAGTGATAAACTTATTGTGACCTATTCAGATCGAAATGCATACAGAATTCCTGATTATTCGAGACTTGATCTATCTTTGAGAGTTAACGGAAATCTAAAGTCACACAGGATTGCCCATCCTTACTGGACATTCTCAGTTTATAATTTCCTTGGACGACAAAACGTTTACTCAATATATTTCAAGAACACAGGTGATTTTGTAAAAGGGTATAAGTTGTCAGTCTTCGGAAGAGCAATACCTTCAGCTACTTTTAATTTTGACTTCTAAAAATCAATGAAAAATTTTCTCAAAATATCACCTTTTTTGCTTCTGTTATTTTTCAACAGTTGCATAACTGAGTTTATCCCTAAAACGACCAGGGATCAGAATATACTCGTGGTAGGAGGATTGATAACTGATCAGCCTGCAACATATACAATTAAATTGTCAAAATCGTTACCTCTAGGATCGACTACCTATTCGAAACCTTATACCGGATGCTTAGTCAGTATCTCTGATGATCTCGGAAGTACATTTGATTTTAAGGAAAGTTCGGATGGTAATTATACTTCCGATTCTTCTGTATTCCGGGGAGCTCCCGGCCATTTCTATACTCTTCACATCAATACAAATTCCGGGAGTCAGAGTAGTATTTATGAATCTCTGCCAATGGAAATGAAACCTGTTCCTCCAATTGACAGCGTTTATTACGAACGACAGGTCCTTTCATCCAGTCCCGACGGCACTATCGTTGAAGAAGGATGCCAGGTTTATTTAGATACTCATGATCCAACAAATACCTGCAAGTTTTACAGATGGGAATATACAGAAACCTGGGAATTTCATCTTCCATATAACACTCCAAACAGAGTTTGCTGGGTATCAAATAATTCCGACGCGATTAATATCAAAAATGCCTCTATACTGTCGGAAAATATAGTAGACAAGCATCCTATCAATAATATCTCTAACCTTACAGACAGGTTATCACAAAAATACAGCATTCTGGTACATCAGTATTCTATGAATGATGATGAGCATCAGTACTGGGAAAAAGTGCAGAATATTTCTGATCAGGTTGGTGGCTTATATGATATGATACCATCTGCAATCCCCAGTAATGTATATTGCAAAAATGATCCGGGTCAGCCTGTTCTCGGATTCTTCAGTGTTTCAGCTGAGTCTTCAAAAAGGATATTTATAGATGGCTTTTTTGCAGGAATTAAAACACCATACAATACACAAACCTGTGTAGATGATACAATATTTGGGAATGGTCCTATTCGGTATGAGAACATATCTCTGTGGGTAATCATTTCCCATAGTCTTCCTCCACCGTCTTATATGGTTATTACACGTCAACACTCATGCTATGATTGTACTTTGAGGGGTACAAACGTAATGCCCGATTTCTGGAATAAGGATAAGTAATAAATTATCGACGAAAGTACTTAAATGATAAATAGAGTTAAAACGGTTTTACTGCTGCTGACACAATTACTCATTCTTCAGGGAGTAAATGGTCAGAAACCAATAATCATGACTGATTACTTAAACGAGAAGTTCACAAGTTATATTAAACAGGTTCCACGTGAAGAAATTTATGTACACTCTGACCGGGATGAGTTTATATCAGGTGAAACTCTTTGGTTTAATATTTATTTAATTGACAGGCAGAGTTCAAGGCCGTCACTAAATAGCAGAGTAGCTTATTTTGAGCTGCTTAACCAGGAAAACAGACCAATCGTCCAAAAAAAGATTTTATTGATTGATGGGACTGGTCCTGGTCAATTATCTCTACCCGATACTCTGAGCTCAGGAACATATACACTAAGAGCTTATACCAACTGGATGAAGAACTTTCTTCCATTTAACTGTTTTGTAAAAGAGATAAAAGTTTATAATTCATTCAGTAAAAGGACTAACAAAACAAGAATTAATTCTGAGAGTTTTGTGAGTGGAAAATCCGCTGTTGCCATTAACGAAGTGAAAAACCCCGGCCTTTCAGTTGCCCTTAATAATCATGAAACGGAGTTCTTGAATATATTGGTAACAACTGATGAAAAATACCTGATTAAAAATAACTATAGGATTTATTTATTTATTCAAACTCATGGGGTTGTTAACAAACTAAGTACTGAAAGTTTGACCAATGGAACCACCAATCTCCTGGTTCCAAAAAAACAACTTTCATCGGGAGTGAATCAGATTACTCTTTTTAATATCGATGGACAAGTTGTCTTTGAACAATATATTTATACTCCTGTGATCAAAAATACTGCCATAGCACTCCATTCCGCCGACAGCATAAAGAGAAGGGACAAAATAACCCTTGACCTGGATTTTGGAAAAGCAGCAAAAACAGGGATTAATTCTGAATTCAGTATATCCGTTTCACAACTCACAAATCATCATACAACACCGGATATAAGTGATTATATGGTTTTTGGTTCTGAGTTCGGTTTTTTACCAATGAAAGAGCTAGGTGACAGAAAATTAAATGATCTGGCTCCCTCATATGTTGATAGCCTTCTGACACATGTAAGTAGTAACTGGATAGACTGGAATTTAATATTGGCCGATAGTCTGCCAAGGTTTAAATATCAGGCTGAAAAAGACAATATTATTCTGACTGGAAAGCTATTAACAGGCGATCAGAAAACCGGAGATGCAGGAAAATATATCCTCTTATCAACTCCTGGCAAAACAGCCGCGTTTAAATATGCCCAGACCGATGAGAATGGAAATTTTAATTTCAGTATTCATCTTGATGGAAAGATAAATGACCTGATATTCCAGCCTGATATATTAGTAAAAAACGAATCATTAAACTTAAATTCTCCTTTTGTTGATCCGAACCAGGGATCAGGTAAGCCAGTAGTGGTTGCTGATAAACAAATTCCAGCCTATATTTCATCATGGAGTGTTAATCATCAGGTAATGACAATCTATGGAAATTATTCTGCTGGTCAACCTGTCATGCCGGTTCTTTCGGAATTTAAACAAAAAAGATTTTATGGGAAGCCTGATAATGAATTGCTTATGAAGGATTATATAAAACTGCCTGTCATGCAGGAAGTCTTTTTTGAGCTTTTGCCTGGTGTTTCCCTGAATAACAGAAAATCAGGTTGGGAGATAACACTTAATGATCCCCGGACAAACCATCCATATGAGACGACGCCGGGATTATTTATTGACGGCATAAAGGTTAAAGATCCTGCAATTATAGCCGGTCTTGATCCGGAAGTTGTCGAAAAGATTGATGTTGTAAGAGAAAAATACTACGTTGGCAACTATCTCTTTTATGGGATAGTGAATATAATTACCAAGACCGGAGATTTCAGCAATGTTACATTGCCGGCGTACGCAGTCAGGCTTCCATACCGAGCCATAGATCCTGTCGCTTCATTTACTTCACCTGATTATTCCAGAGCAGACAGGAAAAAAGACCATTTAGCTGATTTCAGAAATACACTTTACTGGAACCCATCTGTTAAATTAAGTGAAACAGGTAAAGCCAGAGTTGAGTTCTGGACATCAGATTATATCTCTGATTTTGAAGTAGATATCCAAGGTGTGGGAGCCGATGGGAATCCATATTCTATTAAAAAAGTTATTCGGGTAATAAAATAGGTTGTAATTTCAAGCAGTGCATATTGATGATGAAAAATTCACTGTCTAAAGCCTTACTTCTTTTAATCCTGGTTATTTCCGCCATTATCATAAATGCATGTATTTCACAGTTTGTACCTGAAGTAACTGAAGATCGGAACTTACTGGTAGTAGAAGGTTTGATTACAGACCAACCTGGTCAGAATAGTATAAAACTATCAGCATCGATGCCACTTGGATTAAGCAGTTCTGCAAATCCACTGACTGGATGCACTGTCTCAGTATCAGATGATCTGGGGAATTTCAGCAACCTTGTTGAAAAGGAAAATGGTGTCTATAGTCCGGATCCATCATTCCAGGGTGTTGTTGGCCGATACTATACTCTTCATATCAGTACTAATGAATCGCATCATTATCTGCATTACCAGTCAGCTCCTGTACTATTAAAACCTGTCCCCCCGATAGACAGTCTTTTTTACGACAGAAGGGTTTTGACTGAGTTATCGCCCGATTGGCCTACAGGGGAGGGGTGCCAGATATTTTTAAATACTCATGATCCTTCAAACAATTGCCAGTACTTCAAGTGGAAATATGTTGAAACGTGGGAAATGAGTCTTCCGTATATTGTTCAAAATAAGATATGCTGGGTGTCAAATAAATCCGAGGAAATAAATATAAAGAATACTACATCTTTGTCAGAAGTCAGAATCAGCAAAGTACCTATAAAATTAGTTACAAATGAATCAGACCGGTTAAAAATCAAATACAGTATCCTGGTTAATCAATACTCTTTAAATGAGGATGAATATATTTATTGGGAAGAATTAAAAAATGTTGATGTGAATGTCGGAGATCTGTATGATATTATTCCTGCTTCAATCCCGAGTAATATCAGGTGTATCGAAAATCCCACTGAAAATGTTCTCGGTTATTTCAGTGTTTCCGCTGTAAAATCAAAAAGGCTTTTTATTAAGGATATATTCCGTGGCATGCCTGATCTGTATAAAGATTGTGCAAACAAAGTGATTGGTTATAATGATCCGATACCTGATCTCGGCCTGTATGAATGGATAATTGTTGATCATCCGCAACCCCCCCCTGGATACAAGGTACTTACCTATTATAAAGGTTGTGCAGATTGCACAGCGAGAGGTACAAATATCAAACCGGATTTCTGGCAGGATAAGTGATAGCGGAAATTATAATGGCCGGTTGGCAAAACAAAAACGGCACCTAATTTGTACTAATTTCCGCGTATATAATCGCCACATTATATTTGGAATAAAGTTTTCTCCCGCAAAAAAATAAAATTCATGAAATCCAATATTAAAAATGCTATATCAATCAGTCAGTTTAAGTCAGATTATTTTCATTTTATACCATGGCGTAATCTTTTTATTTTTTTTCTGATTTTGATAGCTCCCGGATGCATCCGGCAGTTTATTCCGGCTGTAAGCCAGGATCAGAACTTACTGGTTGTTGAAGGTACAATCACAGACCAGCCGGGAATGAATACTATAAATATTTCAACCTCGATGCCCCTTGGCAAACGAAGTCAGGTAAAACCGCTTGCCGGATGCAATGTATATTTAACAGACGATCTGGGAAACAAAATTATGTTGAGTGAAAATACTGAAGGATCTTATAGCTGCGATCCATCCTTTCAGGGTGTTGTGGGCAGGTCATATACAATTCATGTTAAAACCAATTCACTAAATTCCGAACTTAGTTACCAGTCAAGCCCTGTTTTAATGAGACCTGTTCCGGATATCGACAGCGTCTATTGGGAAAGAGTTGTTTTTGCGAGAGATTTATATAACTGGCCAATCGCAGAAGGTGCCAAGATTTTCCTGAGCACTCATGATCCCTTAAATAGTTGCAGGTACTATCGCTGGGAATATGTAGAAACATGGGAATTTACTCTGCCATTCTATGTTGCGAACAAAACATGCTGGGTAACAAATAAATCCAATGATATTAATATTAAGAATACATCTTCCCTGGCTGATGACCGGATCGAAAAGTTTCCTATAAATTTTATTACAAATGCGACTGATAGGTTGAAAATAAAATACAGCATACTGGTGAATCAGTATGCCCTCAATGAAGAGGAATATGCTTACTGGGAAAAGCTACGGAATACAACCCAAGAGGTAGGAGGATTATACGATCTCATTCCGGAATCAATTCCCAGCAACATAACTTGCATTGAGAAGCCAGATGAAAGAGTTTTGGGATATTTCAGTGTTTCATCAGTAAAATCAAAGCGGATTTTCATCAAAAGTCAGTTCAATGGTACAGCTAATCTCTATGGCGATTGTGTAAATGCTTTAGGTTCCAAAACTGAAATAATACCCGGTTTAAATGACTATGTCTGGATTATTGGAGAGAGCTTATATGGATATACGCTTACATATTTCAGAGGTTGTGCAGATTGCACAGATCGTGGTTCAACCGCAGTTCCTCCATTTTGGTATGATTCGAAATAATAGGTTCAACTCCTTACAATAGGTAAGGGTTACAGATATGATTTCACAGGTTATTTCAAACTGTAAAACAGAAAACGTATGACGCAGAACAGAAGAAAATTTATTTCGACCATGATGGCGGGGAGTGTAGCATTGCCTCTGATATCAGATCTTAGCTTTCTGAATGATCTGTCTCCTTTATCACGTTTCCCGATAAGGTTATTTTCAAAACCTCTCGATAGCTATGATTTTGACTTCACATGTGAATGTGTTGATAAAGCCGGTATTGGAGGTCTTGATCTGACGGTTCGGCTAGGGGGAATGGTAGAGCCTGCAAAAGTTGAAACGGTATTGCCTGAATTAATTCAAAGGGCAGCAAAGCATAACCTGTCAATTGATATGATAGTGACAAGTATACAATCTTCATCGGAGGTTTATACTGAAAGAATCATAAGAACCGCAGCCAGTGCAGGAATTAAATATTACAGGTTAGGCTGGTTTGAATATGATCCGAAAAGAGGGATCTGGGATACGATTCAGAAATACAGGAACAATTTATCGGGTATTCTTGAATTGAATAAAAAATATAAAATTCATGCCGGTTACCAGAATCATTCCGGGAGTCTTGTTGGTGGACCTGTGTGGGACCTGAATGAACTGCTTCGGGATTTTCCCCCTGAATATATTGGTAGTCAATATGATGTCAGACATGCTATGGTTGAAGGCACAAATACATGGATGATCGGAATGAAACTTATATCCGGACATATTAAAACACTCGCCATGAAAGATTTTATATGGAGAACAGAAGGAGGTAAGCCGCAGCCCGTAACTGTTCCTATGGGGGAGGGCATGGTTGATTGGGACCTATTCTTTCAGTTGGTTAAGGATTTGAATATTGATGCACCAATGACATTGCATGTCGAATACCCATTGCTGGAAAAAGACGAGGAGAAGTTTTCACTTGAACAGAAACAACAAATTATTTCAGGAAAACTTAAGAAAGATGTGGATTTCATAAAAACCTATTTGAAAAAGTATAAACTTATTTGATTTAAAGCCCGAAAATTAGCCTCCATGTCAACTTTTTCTTAATTTTACCAGCTATCTTTTTTTCAGGTAGTTTTCCAATATTCAAATAACAAGACACAGGATTCTTATGTTCAGAACCAATATAATGGTGTTTCTTTTTTTTGTTTTGTTCACCGCCTCCGGAGTTTTTGCCCGGGAGCCCCGCTCTTCAGGACATTTAATAATTAATTCATTTCAGCAGGACACAGCAAAGGATATTCAGCTCTTGTATAATGGTAAAATATGGAGAAATCTTTACTATAATGTTAACGAAAATCAATTTCTCTTCTCGAATGATTATCTTCCTGGATCTGTTACTATAAACGGAAAAACATTTCATAATATCCTTCTTAAGTACGATATCTTTAAGGATGAAATTCTGACTCCTTCAGATCCAGGAGGAACAGTCCAGTTAAACAAGGAAAAGGTAGACAGTTTTTCTGTCCGGTTTCATACCAAGATCTATAATTTCAAGAAACTCAGGGAGGATACAATAAGGGCTACAGATCTGTATTATAATGTCTTATATCAAGGCAAAACTTGCTTCTGCATAAAATACTATAAAAAGATAGAGAAGCTAGCTGTTGAAGGCCAGTATGATAGCTTTTACCAGTTTTCAAAGCTTTTTTTTGTGAGAAACAAAGAATTTATTCAAATCTCAGGAAAAAGTGATTTATTAAAAGCAATGGAAAGCAAACGGGATTTGGTCAAAATTTTTATTAAGAAGAATAAGTTATCAATTACTGAGAATGAACCTGAGAGTTTTATCCCCGTGATCAGATTTTATGACAGTATCAGCCAATAGCTTCTATATGAAATTTAAATTTTATATTTTCATTTTATTTTTATTTATATCCACCGATCTCGTTGCGCAGGAGAAGTATGAGATATCAGGTGATTTCAAAAATATGACATTCAGGGAATTTGTTGCCAAAACCGAAACCCTCCTGAAAGTCAAATTCTTTTACAAGGAAGAGTGGGTAAATAATCTGCGTATTGGAGATTATCCTGATTGCAATACTTTACCGTGTATTCTGGATAATCTCTTTACCGGTACTTCCCTTTATTATTTTATTGAGGAATCAGGTAATATAGTAATTACCAGCATGTTTGCTATTAAGGCATCCCCTAAGCAAATTGAAATGAACGAAAAGTATCTGCCTCCTGCGGACTATAACGTAACCGGCGAAAATCAGCATTCTGAAGGAAATTCATCTGTTGCAATCGGGAATCCGCTTGAGAAAAATAAGCCAGGAAATGTTGTAGTATCAGGATATATACGAAATAGTGTTACAAAGGAGCCCGTCCCTGGTGTTACAGTTTTCATTCAGAAATTATCGACTGGCACTATATCCAACGAATATGGATTTTATACTCTGACACTTCCAAGGGGGGTTTACTTTCTTCAGTTCTCATTTATAGGAATGAGGGAAAAAATGATAAACCTGAATCTCTTTGGTGCAGGAGAACTTAATGTAGAACTAAAAAGCGTTATGGTCCCGCTGAAAGAAGCAGTAGTGTCGGCTCAGAAAAGCGTTACTCTGCAGCGATTTGAGGTTGGGGCGGAAAAGATCAACATAACTTCTTTTAAGCTGCTTCCCACTTCAATGGGAGAATCTGATATTATCAAAAGCGTTCTGTTAATTCCAGGCGTTCAATCAGTAGGAGAGGGTTCTGCAGGTTTTAATGTCAGGGGAGGCTCAGCTGATCAGAATCTCATTCTCCTTTACGGTGCCCCAATTTATAATTCCTCGCATTTCTTTGGGTTTTTCTCAGCTGTCAACTCAGATTTGATCAAGGATGTTACTCTATATAAGGGTGGAATACCGGGCCGATATGGGGGAAGGATCTCATCTGTCCTTGATATCGGAACCAGGGAAGGCAACCGGAAAGAATTTGCCGGTAATGCGGGTATAAGTCCTGTAACTACACATATCTCCCTCGAGGGCCCAATCATCAAAGATACACTCACGTATATACTTACTGCCCGCACTACTTATTCCAATTGGATTTTTGGTCTGATGAAAGATAAAGCTCTACGTAACAGCAAGGCGTCTTTTTATGATATAAACGGGAAATTGACCTATGATTTTAATAAAAACAATAAAATAGATTTTTCTGCTTACATAAGTCATGATGGATTCCGATTCAATTCGGATACTACTTATGGATACAATAACAATATAGTTTCTTTGAAATGGCGTCATTTTTTCAACAGCAGGTTTTTTTCATCGTTTTCTCTGAACAATAGTTTCTATGATTACAATATCTCCAGTCAGTACCTAATTACTGAAGCGTATGTGCTTTCACATAAAATAAACAGCACGGGCCTCAAGGCAGACTTTAACTGGTTTCTTGGACGAAATGAAATTAATTTTGGTCTTGATCTTACCCGTTATGCTGTTACTCCTGGAAGTTATCTTCCATATAATGATTCTTCGCTGGTAGTACCTCATACTATCCAGAAGGAAAGAGCATTGGAGGGGGCTTTGTACATTGATGATAAATTGCAGCTGAATGATTATCTGTCCGTGAATGTGGGAATGAGACTTTCTTCTTTTTTCTCATTTGGACCACAGTCAGTTATGATTTATAATCCTGCCTATTCTAAAAGTATCTCCACTATCACAGATACACTTCATTTCAAGCCGTGGAACGTGGTCAGCAAATATGGAGGGCCTGAGTTCAGAATCTCTTTAAATTTCAGGATAACTGATAAGAATTCCTTCAAGATCAATTATAACAGAACAAGACAATACCTTCACCTGCTTTCAAATTCAACATCAATTTCTCCTACTGATACATGGAAATTAAGTGACTATTATCTTAAACCGCAGATTGGGGACCAGATAGCGGCTGGCTTTTATGAAATGCTCTTCAGAAACAGTTTCGAAGCTTCAACCGAGGTTTACTATAAAAGAATCAGGAACATGGTTGATTTTAAAGGTGGCACAAATTTTATCATGGATGACAATGTTGTAAAAGATATAGTTAATGTTGAGGGAAAAGCTTACGGCCTGGAGCTGGTATTAAAAAAGACAGAAGGGAAAATGCGCTTCAGCGTTGGGTACACTTACTCAAGAGTGCTTATAAGAAGCCTCAGTAATTTCAGTGAGGAGATAATAAATGCCGGGAAATGGTTCCCTGCTAATTTTGATAAACCGAATGACCTTGTTATTACTTTCAATTATATTTTCTCACGACGGTTTAGCTTCTCATCAAACTATACCTGGAGTACGGGACGTCCGATTACTTTCCCGGTCGCCACTTACACTATGTATGACAACGTACTCGTACACTACTCTGACAGGAACAAATACAGGATTCCTGATTATTCCAGACTTGATATTTCATGTACTGTAAATGGCAACCTGAGAGCCCACCGGCTGGCGCATCCGAACTGGACCTTCTCAATTTATAATGTACTTGGCAGGCAAAACGTTTATTCAATATATTTCAAGAAAACGGGAGATATATATACAGGTTACAAATTATCGGTCTTTGGCAGAGCAATACCTTCTGTTACCTGTAGTTTTGATTTCTGACAGATATTAAACACAGAATGGGCAAAAATAGAATGACCAGAGGGTTATTAAAAGGATCTTTGCATATTGAATTAAAAGCATATGCATTAATATTCTTATTTCTGCTTTCAGCCGTCAGTTGCATTACTCAGTTCGTGCCTGTTATTGAGGAGGAAAAAGAACTGCTTGTAGTCCAGGGTCTTATTACCGACCAGCATGCAACTGATACAATTAAGCTTTCTAAGTCATTGCCCCTTGGGGAAAGGAGTGCAGCGAGACCTGTAAGCGGATATTCGGTGTCAATTTCAGATAATTCGGGATACCTGGTACATCTGAATGAAATATCTCCGGGTACATACATCACCCCTTCATCTTTTAGCGGTGTA
>Ga0302271_10000536_pt1 | contig 37247 bp, 19 predicted proteins | sample III_Bog_N1_1_FD_198767 | JGI IMG/M metagenome (GOLD analysis project Ga0302271, IMG submission 198767) | Peat permafrost microbial communities from Stordalen Mire near Abisko, Sweden - III_Bog_N1_1 | ecosystem: Environmental > Terrestrial > Soil > Wetlands > Peat | place: Sweden: Abisko... | reverse complement strand
TCCCTCCACCAAGCACTACCCATCTCCCAACCCCAACCCCAACCCCAACCCCACTTCCTGAAATGGCACAGCAAAATTTTTTGTACTGTTGAACTTTTAAAACCATTTATTTGTTCTTACATGATTTCCTAAATAATTTCTTTTTTCTTTCTCTCTAATCTAATAAAAGAAGTGAAAGGCAAGATGAATTTTCTTTTTTAGTATTCTTTTATTTGAGAAGTAGTATTTTCTGTTAAGCACAATAATAAAGCAATTGAAAAACAACAAATTTAAAATAATTGCAGAAATAACAAATGATGATGATGATGTCATTGAAGAAATATTATTCTCTCACTATCGTAGTTTATTGGTTGGAAGTTCGAGCAAGAGAAAAAATGAGAAAGATTAAAGGAGACAAAGAATACAGCGGGATTGCCTATTATTAGGCGGGGAAGGGAAAAACTGACTTTGTTGTGATTGATTAAGGGTGGAGGTGATAATTCGTTTCATTAGAAGCCTCTGATTAAAAGGGGGGAAATCCAACAAAGAGACTGGTAGTTTGAGTTGAAAACAATAAAACAATAAATAAAATAAACAACAACAACTAAATCAGCTCGAAAAAACATACCACAACTATTGTATTTTACATTAGATTTATTCGAAAAAACCTCAAGATAGCATGTAGAACCGTAAACCAGCAGTAGTCCAGCCAGTCGCTAAGCCAGTGGTTGCCAAACCCGCTGAGAATAAGACCCTCGCGTAGCAGTTCTAGAAAGTTACTGATCACAAAAGACTTCCAAAGGAAATTAGAGATCAGTTTCTGAAGAGAATACAGTTCTGCTCGAATTAATACGATCTCAATGACGACAACAAGCACTAAAAGGAGAAGCGCGAGAGGTTGGGATATCTTTAAGAGTTATCTGAGCTACTTAATGAGCCTTCTTCGGTGTAGTCACTTTTCATTCCTCATCTTGATCTCATCGTGGAAATGATAGAAAAGAACATCTTTAGACCACTGCCAATTTTAAAGAACAATGGAACTATATCAGGTAAGATATTTATATTATCGAGGGAATTTTCTCGATTTAAAGAGGCAATACTATCAATATCTTTATGAGGGCAGAGAGGAAGTCTAAATAGATTAATTTAAGTTTTTATTTAATCGTTTCTTGATAACTAAATTGAATTATTTTTAATTATTTTCAAGATTTATGAAGTAATAATTTATGTTTTTTTACTTATTTTTCTTTGATATTAGAACCTGGAGCTGAAGATGAGGAAGTCTACGTGAACCCTGAATGGGTGCACATTGAGCCTATTCTCGATTTCTTCTTGCAATTAATCGTCAATGAAGCCATCGATGTGCGGATGCTCAAAGGATTCGTGACACATTCTTTTGTCTAAGACTATTTAGAACTGTTCCACTCTGAAGAACCACGTGAAAGAGAGTATCTCAAGAATATTCTCCACAAGCTCTATGCAAAACTCGTACCAAGACGTAAACTCATCAGAAGAGCCATCAATGATAGTTTCTACACTCTCATCCATGAGAATTACAAATTCGCAGGAGCCGCTGAATTACTTGATATTCTTGCTGCAATCATCAGTGGTTTTGCTGTACCTCTCAGAGAAGAACACGTGATCTTCTTCAAGAATGTCATTATTCCTCTACACAAAGTCCAAACATGCTTGCTTTATCATGAACAACTCATGAGATGTTCTATGCTTTTCCTCTCAAAAGATCCAACTCTCGCATTCCCACTTCTCGAAGGAATCCTAAGATATTGGCCTTTTGCAAATTCCACTAAAGAAACTGTTTTCTTACAAGAATTACTTGAAGTCATCGAAGTTTGTGACTGCAAGAGACTCGATAACATCATCCCTAAACTCTTCAAGAGAATCGTCAAATGCATTGCTGGATCACATCTTCAAGTCGCTGATAGGGCTATGTGTTTCTTCGAGAACGAGTTCTTTTTGAATGTTGTCAGAAACTTCAAGGCGTACACTTTCCCATTACTTGTCCCAGTTATCTCTTAGTTAGCTGATAATCACTGGCATAGAATCCTAAAGGATTCATTCCTTGCACTGAAAACAATCCTCAAGGAAATAGACTACTAATCTTACGAGAAGGCTCTTAATCAAAAGACAGGACCATTCTTAGCATTTATCTAGGATAACTCCAAGGAAAGACTCAAAAATGAAGAAAAATGGAAGAAATTCGCTGCACTTGCTAAGCAAAAGAATCCTAATTTCGTTGAGCCAATTATCCCATATCTTGACACGCACATAGTAGGAGAACATAACGGACTCAACAACAAGCATGTTCTTTGTCTTTGAAGGGGGAGATCGCATCTGCGCTCCAGCAATGAAGAATTTAGTATCTTCCTTTCAAACTTTCATATTTTGTCTATTTCATTACTTCATTGAACTATCAGATTTATTACCATTTATTTTCATTTTTTTTACAAAAACCTCAATTCCTTATTTAAATTTAATTTCTTTTTGGCATCTAACTCAAAGCAAATCCTGCAATTCAACACAACTGCCTTACAAATGTATTTTCTTTGACATAGACAAAGGCAGTTAGTCCCTTAAATTAGTGATTAAAGTTGTGATTTACTTCCAAAAATAAAAAATAACATCAGAGAGCAAAAAACAATGGGAAAAGAAGATCATAATAATAAATGAGTAACAATGCAGAGAAACAAAGATAAAGGGGGGAAGGGGAGAAAATTATCAATAAAGAAAAATTATAATTAAGACAGATTCTCAAACAAAAATGCAACAAAGTGATGAAAAATATGCTATTTTAACAAAAAAATAAGAGATTTTAGCAGCTGAATAGATGGAAGTTAAATTTAACAATTTTTAGGAGTTTATTCATTGATTTTACTTGAATTACTTGAAAGGATCATTCTAAAATGCTAGTTTGAAATGTAACTAAAGAAATCCAATAATCCCAATGATAAAGTGTAATCTTATTTTTTTGTAAATTGATTATTACGGAATATGTCTGTCCTTACAAAAGATATTTATTATTTTCCACTGCATCGAATACGTATCATTTTAGATTTTTTTTGGTATCAATTTTAGTAAAATCTTCAGTATTTTTTAAGAATCTAAGACTCTCCCAGTTCCTTATTTTTACTTCAAAATGAAAGAATCATAGGGAGAATCATAGCCAAACACTTAAAGCATACAGCTATTGTTAAATTTCTTTCTATAAAGTTCAAATCTTCGTTTACGCTAGAAAGAGTGTTTATTCAAGAAGTCGCTCATTCATTTTATGTATCAAATAAATTTTATAGATCAAATATTTCTTTTTACTTTTGGATCATAAAGGATATATAATTGATTTTCAAAATAAAATATCAAAGCAAAAATATTGTGTGTGAGTAACATTGTCTATTTTTGCCTCACATTTAAAGTTAAAATTCAACAAATGCCTAGAATGAATCCTTATTTGATTTATTTCTCAAATCAACTAACATTCAAGTAGATTTCAAATTAAATTACAGTTTTAAATCAACAAGAAAAAAAAATCATAGTCAAATAGTCAGAGGGCATAATATTTTAACCTCTTTTTACTGTTCATTAATAAGAACCAAAATGACTCTTCAAAAATATGTTGTCCCCCATTCTCACACCTTACTCCTGTACTTTATTTTCTACAAATAAAAAATCCTTAGACCCTCCTTTAAGAAAATCATTCCTTTTTTATATCCTGCCAACTTCTTTTTTTGTTTTTCTTGGCTTTTCTTTCTTCTGTCTAGCTCCTTGAAAATAAAATTAAAATAGACAAAAAATATGACTTTTAATTCCCACCCCCTTCTTTTCTTCATATCTTTATTTGCCTCAAATTAAAACTATTCAGAAAGGAATAATTTATTATTATTATTATTTGAACACATTCCCCTCTTTAAATTGGTGAAATAGCATCTTAAAACCCTCCCTCCACATTCTGATTTCCCTTATTGTGGAATAATAATTAAATTGAATTACAGAATAAAAAAGTAATTACAAGAAAAACAACACAAATAATTCAAATCATCTCTAAGTGTCTTCGCTTTAAAGTTGTAGGATTTAGGCATTCTAACTCTGAGCCTGAAATCAATTTGAATTATCGTTTAAGATGTTCAGGACATCAGTGAAATAAGGATTGGATAACCTAATCAGTCCTTTTGAAGAACTAAGATCCTAAATTCGTGAGAATCTTACAAAGGAAAATTCTTCACTCTTTACTCCTATTTCATATATTGATTTCTCTGATATTGGATAACTTCTACAAGGGAATAATGATTTTTTAGATGGAAATAGCTATGATTATGTAGGTGACTGTGCATAGACAAGTACTGCATGGAAACAGCTAAAATTTAGACCTTAAAATGAATCGATATTTAAATATGAAGATATCGATGAACTCCCTGATCAAGAAAATGAGGAAATTTAAGGAAAAATAACTTTCAAAAATGATAAAAAATAAAATTAATCCTAAAACTATGATAAGGCAATATTAAAACCTGATAATATTTCACCTAATAACTTAACGGCTTTTTTAACTGAAGAAACTACATTATTTAATGAACAAACCAAAAATAATCAAGATAATCTTTTTTTAAAAGATGAAACATCTGAATCTAAGGAAAGCACCTAGCAGCTTACTCAAGATCCTATGGAACTGCTTTGCATATCTGGAAAATAAAAATTTGCAGACTCTGGAAAGGAAATCAATAACAATAAAGAAACCTAGGAATTGCAAACATTTTTTAGAATAAACAATAAAGGAAAGGTTTTGTTTTTTAAAAAATAAGGGAATTAAATTGTTAAAGAAGACTAATAAAGGTTTTAGAATTATGTAAAATAGTAAAATAGAAAGAGGGTCCATAAGGAGATGTCTAATAATGTTAATAATTATCAGAATGTTAATGGATGCAAAAATTTAGGATTAGGAAGTAGTTGGATGAGTCAATTAAATAATGATATTCCTAAATAGGGAGTTGATAGTGAACCGAAAAATAAAGAAGTCAATTGTAATCCACGTATGCGTCGAAATTAAGATTTTTTCTTATCTTCATCATCAGAGAGTAGTTATAATCCAGAATTGTTTGGTAGCAAGGGTAGTAGATTGAAAAAATAAGAAAATATTTAAATTAGTTATAATTAGCCTATTGCTTAGGAAGATTAGGAGTTTTCAAGGATATTAAATCAGCCTGAGCAGTAAATTATGTAAGTTTTAATAATTTTTTGTTATTTTCATTTTGAAGTTTTTTTTTTTCGATAATGCCTTGTCATGTGGATAAGTGCACGTATTTTGCATGATAAGGCAGGTCTAAATGACATAATATAGTTTGATGGGAAGCGTAATATTTAATTAATGGGAATTGCCAAGAAATAATTTAGTCCAGTTTATTTATTGATTTTGATTTCTTTTGGGTTAATAATATTGATAATCATCTTTTTTTTTGCTTCAAAGCCAAAAACAAAGCCTGCAGAATTTAAAAATTGAAGAAGAAGAATCTAGACCACTTTCTCCACTGTGCCATAATTAAAGGTACTTGGGAGATAAAATTATTAAAATATTATATTAAAATTACCATATAAAATCTGTTTATTTTTTTTGTTATTGAAGGGGATGGATGAATTCTGATGAAAGCAGTGTATTGAGCAATAAGGAAAAATTTAAGAAAATTAAGAAAAGGAACGATGAAACACTCACTTACTACTAGTTATGCAAAATCAAAGTGGAGAAAATGAAGGCTAATGATATGCTTTTAGATTGGGATTAGCTAAAAAGAGAGTAAAAGCTGCTTGACTGCTTTGGGATGAATGGAAGGAAGAAAAGAAGGAGAGAGTTAGAAATTATTAATCTTCCTTGCCTTTTAGTTTAAGAAGGATCAGAAGAAAAATAACCAAAACCTTCGTTGAGTCAAAACCCCAGCCTTAGAAATGTAACAATCTTAGTTTTATTTTGTTTTTTTGAGACTTATTGTTTAGAATATTTAATGCATAAGAGTATTTTGATTGTCATTTTTCAAACTTAAACAAAAATGGAATGGATTGTGAAGGTTGTAACTCTTAAAAATCAGAGATAGCCAAATTACATTAGTTTTATTAAAATTTTTTTTATTTATTATGATCTTTGTTTGATCAAAAATTAAGATTGAGAAAAATCGAAAGAACCATCACAAACCCACACTATAAATCAAAATAGAATCACTGTAAGCTAAAAAAAAAAAATTAAATTATTAATCATCTCTTTTTTTGTATCTAATTTGTAGACAAGGGGAAGGTGAAGAAGGAAAAGAGCTAACTGCTTTAGGATGGGACGTTTGCCCTGAGGTAGCTCTAAAATAAGTCTACTAAGGAGAATTACAAGCAAGATAAGAAGAGTTCAAAGCTAATAAATTTAAGCTTGGAAAATGCTTAACTCCAAAGATGGTCACTGTGGTTTCTCGGAAAGGCTAAGCTGTCATCCCACATATTCGAACTGTTGAGGAAGGTAAAGGCATCATCAAAAGAAGATTAAAATTAGCTATTTAGCTTAAAGAGATTTATATTAACAATAACTTCTTTTTTTAGCCTCTGAATCTATTTATATTTACTGAATAATTCTTAACTTTTGACCTAAATTAAAGCTCGAAAATAGTGGGTGTTTCAGGATCTCCCGAAGCTTTGCGAGTTTTCAAACACACCAGAATGTAACTTAGCGTTCATTTTAATCTCTTTTTTCAGCCAAAATGAACATTTCACAACAAAATAACAATTTCCTTTTGTTTTTTTTATTTTCACAAAACAGACAGGGAATTGCAGCGCTTCATGGATACTCATTTTGGGTCATGCAATCCACGGGAAGTGTTTAATATTCTCAAGATAAACAAAATGAATCTAGATGCTGCACTCAATTATTGCAACAAACTATTTGACACTTTAAAAGCATACTTTAGTCATCAAAATGAGCGTGTTTCAAGGCACAAACAACTGACATCGACATAAAGACAACGAAAATACGAGTTTTCAAAGTGAAAAAGAAGAACGAGAGAAAAAACAATATTTATTTTAATTAAACACATAAATATTGTAAATATTTTTGAAGAACTTATTGTAAAGGATCTGAAAAATTGTCTTGATATTTTCTATGTGTATACAAAAAAAATAATATCGAAACAACTCTTTGTTTCACATAAAATTGTTTCTTTGCCATTCAAAGATGATTAATTCTTTTAGTCTTCAAGATTACACTTCATATGATGGGTGAAAAATTTTTTTTTTTATGAAAACGTAAACAAAAGACAAATAACTAGTGAGATCTTTTAAAAAATAAATTTGTTAAACTAAATAGGCCTCTGTAAAAACATAATGGATTGTTTTAACTATTATTTTTTTAATAAAAATGAAGAATAATAACTGAAATTATTTCATTTGCAATAAAAGCTACTAAAAATGAAGAAATAAAATAAATAATAAAAAAAATACAAAAATAATTTAGGCTTGTGTGATTTTTTCAAATTTGATGAACCTTCAAAACAAGGATGTTTTGAAAAACAATTAACACAAAAATCATAAGAGAATAAAGTGTAATGAATCAAACTTGAGTTAAAAAAGATATATTGAATATTTCAGGATAAAATATTAAAGGCTGAGAAATCTTAAAGTGGATTTCGTAATCAGTTTTTTATTTATGAATTAATCTTTCTGTTATTTTTCCTATAGCAGAAAAGTTTAATAATTATTACAAAACTTCAACATAGAAACACACTTTTTAATAATTCAAAAAACTAATCTAAAAATGGTTCTAGATTTTAAGAAATAGCTCAATAAAAAATAGAGGTTCAGTTAGACATAATATGGATTTGAATTCATTCACAATAAACCATTTTTCCCAATGAAATATCTTAGATTATGATTTTGGCAACTGATGATACAAAGAAATTTGTCATCCTACATTAGTTTCAAGTGTTAATTTTAAAAAGTTAATTAATCAAACAAAAACAGATAGATTTTCAAAATCATAAGGAAAAGTAAAAAAATAAAAATAATAATTCCTTAATTGTTTATGTTATTAATTATGGTTTCCTTGTGGAAAAAAAATAATTGAAAAAAAAAGCAAACATGAATTTGAATAGTAAAAGTACTGATTCAATGAATTGTTGATGAAATAACTATTTTTTTTTAATATTTTTCAGCTTTCACTTTTATTGTGATAAAGGAATGTTTTCTATCTTAATCATTTGGGATGGGTAATAATCTTCTTCACTTTATCAGAAAGAGATAGAAAAACTATTGTGATTAAGTTTGATTAATGACTTTTTACAATCTATTTGGAAGAATTCTTATTTAATGAAAGTCTTTTTTCAAACGGGTAATAAAAGACAAGCACTATTTTATTTTTTGAGAAATCTAAAAATTAAGAGCCTTTACTAAACTCTCCCTCCCCTAAAGAATAATTAAAAAATGCAAATTTTGTTTGTATCCCATTCAATAAATTGCTAGTATTTTAGATTTTTTTTTATTTGAATAGTTAGTAATTTAGTTTTAATCATATAAAATACAACATTTTATTGTTCTTTTATGGATTATCTTCCCTTTTCAGTTCGGGCAGCTTCCTTGTGTTGTGTAGATTACATTTTCTTGAGAGCAAGAAGTACATCTGTTGCTACCGTTGATTGCGCAAGGATACTTAAAGCACTAGACCTTTTGTGAGAACCATCCACAGTGCTCAATGTACTCTTTTGTGCAAATTTAGGCCTTCTTTTCAGCAGGACTACAGAATTCAGCTTCTTCAGGGTAATTCTCGCATTTTCCAGTAACAATAAAGTCAGACTTTCCGATGGCACACGCGAGACACGAGTTAATGTAAGTTTATTTGAGTTGTACACCGTCTTTCAGAGTGATACCGCAGACAGGGCTCTAGTAAGTTGAGCTGCATTTGACAAGAGCGCTATTCTTAGCACAGATAGCGATTTCATCGTTGGAGGCGAAAACTGAAGTCGCGAGGAGAGAAAGAGATAGGAAAAGTATGAGAGATTTCATCATTTTAAGAGAAGATTTTATTATTTGTTTCTGATTGTTTATTATTATATTTTGCTTGATTTTCTGAAAAGAAAGCAATAGGACTTTAATAACCCCGTATCTCTCTGATCTTTCTGTAAAATTATTGAAAGAAACTAGTGTGAATGGTATTTATCAGTATTCCTTTCAAATTAATGATTTACTGCTTCTAAAAGAAAAGTCTCTGAGAACATATAATTTCTCAACTTTTATCTGATTTAATAGTCATAAAAGCAATTTTTTGTTTCTTTCGAGAAACAATAAGCTTGAGTAATTTAAGTAAAATAATGAAATTTAATAATAACTATCTAAAATTTTGTTTTTGGCTAGATTGTTGAAAATCTAAGCTGAACTCAGTAAATAGCAGCTCATTTTTTTATGGAACAAGTTTAAACAAATGCTTCATTTTAAAACACTTTAAATCGAAAACTATCTCTTTTCCTCTCTAATTTTTGTTTTGGCATTAGTTTGATATGCTTAACTTATTTCTCAGTTTAAAAATCTTCTTTTGCATTTTTTTTGTGATCCAAAAAAAAATCTGAATCCAAATCTATTTTTGTTATCTAGTAGATAAAGCTATTATATTGCTTGAGACGATTAATCTCCAGATTTTGTATTTTGATTTAAGGAAATGATCTTTGGCTCTAGAATATATCCTTGCCTATTTTCCATCTTAGATTTAATAATTATTCATAAAAAGGATTTTAGTTTAAATGTCAAAGGCAGTAAGACTTTTGCCCTGCGGTAGCTCTAAAAGAAATAAACTAAGGAGAATTACAAGCAAGACAAGAAGAGTTTAAAGCTAATAAATTTAAGCTTGGAAAATGTCTTCCATCAAAGATGATCACTTTGGTTTCGCGAAAAGGCTAAGCTGTTATTCCACATATTCGGACTGTTGAGGAAGGTAAAGGCATCATCACAAGAAGATTAACTCTTGCTATTTAGCTCAAACCAATTTTTTTTAGAAATAACTTCTTTTTTAACCTCTGAAGCAATTTAATATTAACTGAATAATTTTTAACTTTTGGTCTAATTTTAAGCTCGACAATCGTGGGTGTTTCAGGATCTTCCTAAGCTTTGCTAGTTTTCAAACACACCAGAGTGTAACTTAGCCATCATTCTTATCTCTTTTTGTTTTGTGCCAATATGAACATTTCACAACAAAATAACAATTTTCTTTTTGTTTTTTTATTATTTAATTTTCACAAAACAGACAGGGAATTGCAACGCTTCATGGATACTTATTTTGAGTCATGCCGTCCACATGAAGGATTTAATATACTCAAGATAAATAAAATGAATCTCGATGCTGCACTTAATTATTGCAACAAAATATTTGACACTTTAAAGGCATATTTTAGCATCAAAATGAGCGTATCTCAAGGCACAAACAACCGGAGTCGGTGACACAAAGATAATGAAAACAAGAGTTCTCAAAGTCAAAAAAAAGAATGAGAGAAAAAATATTTATTTTTTACTAAACCGAAATAATGAAAAAATTTTTTTTAAGAATTTTTTGTAAAGTTAAAACCCTTCAATTCCTTGATATGTATTTGTGTAGGCAAGCTGTAAACTCAATAATTTTTTATTTATTTTCCACAATAAATTGCTCAATTAAAACTAGTTTTTTAAAATTTAACTTCTTATTTTCTATTAAATTGGGAGATTACACATCTAATAATGGGGATAATTTAATTATCATTAACATATGTAAAGGACAAGCAGATAAATAGAGAAATAATTGTAAAATGTTGGATAAAGTTAAATTATTCAAGAAAATATCTTCAAAAGCAAGAAAATTGATTTAGACTGTTGTTCTTTGCAATTATTATTTTTTCTTGGTATTAATGTAAAATATTGTTAGCTACTATGAAGTCCGTCTTTAACTAGAAAGGCGATGATAATCTAAAAAAGATAAATTGTTTAAAAATATGTACTGGAGAAACAAAATGAAGATAAGGTAAATGATTTGTTTTTATAAGTGAGCTTTCTGCCTCTTTCTTAAGCAAAATGTCTCTGACAAACAATTAATTATGGCGAAAATATGTGAAAATAAATTTATTCAAATAGAAAAAGGGACTAATAATGTGTACCAACAAATGTAACAGCTGAGCATGAAATATTAGCTTGGATTAATAAGCTTTCTCTAAACTGATTATCGAGAGAGGAAATTCTTAGGAAGAATCTAGAAGAGGAGAAGATTAAATGCCTAAACTTGGTATTTTTTTTATTCTGGTTTTTATTATCATAATCACCAAAATAGTCAATCTCTACTGAACAAGGATTTTATTGGCAATTTTTAATAGAGATTATTTTTATTCTATTCTGAGTATCAGGCTAACTTTTCAAGAAAATCAACTTTTTTAGTTTGAGGGGGGTTAATAGTCAATGAAATCATGGATTATCATACGAAACTAGTAATATAAATGTACAGATTATTCTTACAATTTTGTTTTAGTTAAAAGTTTTTAATAGACAAATATTGGTTATGGATTTTTTTTATCAGACCGAGATTGAATACCATTGAAATTCACTCAACCTGGCACTTAATTAAACAAGCTATCAAAGAATTTTAGACTTGAATATTTGTTTAGATATTATCTTTTTGATTCTTCAAATAGTTTTACTTATTTTTATTTTAATTATTTTTTTTCATATTTTATATCTTAAAAAAATAAATAATTGTTTATCCCCTACTCACTCAATTCAGTATCGAAGAAAGCTGCTAACTTAATAAAGGTTGAGAAATTGTAAATTGTAAATAATGATAATACAATCTTTAGAAATCTAATAATTAGGAGCTTTTACTAAACTCTCCCTCCCCAGAGAATAATCAAAAAATGCAAATTTTATTTGTATCCCCTTCAAATGCTTGTGTTTTAGATATTTTTTATTTGAGTAGCAAGTAATTTAGTTCTAATCAAATAAAATATAATATTTTATTGTTCTTTTTAAGTATGACAACCTCTTTTTAGGATTATCTTCCTTTTTTTTCAGTTCGGGCAGCTTCCTTGTGTTGTGTAGATCACATTTTCTTGAGCACAAGAAGTACATCTGTTACCGCCATTTACTGCACAAGGATACTTAAAGCATTAAATTTTTTGTGAGAACCATCCACAGTGCTCAGAAAACTCCATGGTACAGATTTCAGCTTTCTTTTCAGCAGGACTACAGAATTAAGCTTCTTCAGGGTAATTCTCGCATTTTCCAGTAACAATAAAGTCAGACTTTCCGATGGCACAAGCGAGACATGAATTGATGTAGGTTTATTTGAGTTGTACACCGTCTTTCAGAGTGATACCGCAGACAGGGCTCTAGTAAGTTGAGCTGCATTTGACAAGAGCGCTATTCTTAGCACAGATAGCGATATCATCGTTGGAGGCGAAAACTGAAGTCGCGAGGAGAGAAAGAGATAGGAAAAGTATGAGAGATCTCATAATATTAAGGGAAATTGTTTATTCTTTTGTTTGTTTATTATTATTGTTTATTTGATTTCCTGGGAAGAAATTATTAGGGATTAATAATTCACTTTTCTCTCTGATCTTTTGATGAAGGAAGGCTTTAAAGTTTATGTAAATAGTTTTGATCAGCAGACACACTGAATGATTTAATGCCTAAAAAAAGTAGGGTTATGAGAACAAATAATTCCTTGATTTATCATTTGGTTTTATAATTGAGACTGATTATTTTTTTTTATTTTTATTCGAAAAAACAGTAAGCTAAAATAATTGAGGTAAATTATTAGCAGTTACTCGATTAAAATCAGGTCAAAAACTTAATGAGAGATTGATAAAATTAAAATTGCTTTTTGGTAAAGTCTAAGCAAAAACAAAGCAAACAAATAGGGTATGTTTGAGTCATGTAGTGTATACTTCAATTTATGTGATTTTTAGGAATAAGTGACATAGTGAGGCTTTAAAAACAAAGTAAACTCAATAAAGCAAGCAGTATTTGGCTTTAGAAGATACTTTTTTTTCGTAAGTAAAAAATATTCCTGAACTTGGAAATCAATTGCAATAATTAATAAAAAAACGCCACTCCTTGTTAGGAAAATTAAACAATTACAGTAAAAAGCATTAATTTCAAAAATCCTGACATCAAATTGGTTCATCAATCAATCATACAATTACTTAAAACTAAAGCATCTCCTTCTCTTTTCTTTCAATAACTGCTTTTTCTGCATTAATTTTGACTTGTTTAACTTGCTTTTTTTATAGAGAAAATCATTCCTTTTGTATTTATCTTTTTTGTGTCCTTCCATAAAATTTAAAAAAAAATGAATACAGATATGTTTCTTAATTAATTTCACAAAGTGTTTTTAATGATGTGAAGTAACTCATTTGTAAATTTCTTGCAATTACCTTAAGGAACCAATCTTCTAGACTCGAGAAGAAAATAAAGAAGAAAAAATAGCAAATGCTAAAATAAGCCTAACTAAGTCTTTGCTAGTCAATTTAGAACATTACAGTTTTTACTTTTAATTTTAAAGTCAAGGGGAGATGAGGCAAATGACCAAAAAAAATTAATTCCAACCGAAGCCAATTAATAACTGCACTCAATTATTTATTCTTTAATCTTTTCTTTAATTATCTCTTATGGTACTTTGGGTTGGTATCTCAATTCTTTTTTGATTTGGGGGAAAGTATTCTCCCACATTAGTAAAATTAATTTGACTAGCGCAGGAATTCTTGCACAATAACGTTGCTTTTTGAGTTTAAGATTGTAGCTTTGAGAAAAGTTGCTAAAACATCATCCACTCACAGATGCAAGCAAGATAGCAAACGGGGATGTAATTTCAAAAAAATATATCTTCAAAGAGCCCTTATCATGATGGAGAGGATAATGAAGATACGAATGATGACGATGATAGCTACAACTGTTAGAACAGATAAATAATCCCAGGAGACTTTCTGCTAGAGGGTTGGAGTCTGAAAACATTACCAAGAGAACCTTTTCGACCAAAAGGAACTAGACCATTTGTACAAGTACCTATCCAGTCAAAGCGACCAATGTCCTTAAGAAAATACGAATTATTTAAGAATTCTCCAAGAAACAACTTCTAAGATACAGCCATGATGTTATCATAAAGTTCTTTTGGAATTCCTTGTGCAGACACCATTGCTTTGGATAAACTAAACTCATCGATACACGGATTATTAGATACCAGCAAAGGCTAAATTACTTAAAACTGCAAGACACAAGGATACTTTAAGGAAAACAATGGCATAGATACAGTTGAAAGAACTCAAACTGATTGCTATTATGGTGTTCACACCAACAGATAAATCCATAGAAAAATAGCAAATTGTGTGTTTTCTGCTAGGCCCATCAAAAGCGAGAACGCAGAGAACTTGAATCATTAAGAAGATTATTAAGAATTCATTGGAAAGACTAGCTTTAAAACAGGTTTTGCAAACAAGAAACAATTTTGTCCTAAAATTACAAACAACAGCAGGAATACAAAAGCAGATTAGGAAAAACTAATTCATAGGTATCGATACCTAAGTCTAGATGAGTAAGTTCAGTTAGCTGAAAGGAATAAAACAGATCATGCTAGAAGTCATAACAGCAGGAGCAATAACGATGTTGATAATTAAGATAATGAAATCAGAATGCGAGAGACATTGAGATTGAAGTTATCAGTGAAGAATAGAGAAATGTCATAGACTAAGAAGTAGATTACTCATAGGGCTTCATCAAGTTAGAAATAGTCTGCTGATAAAGAGAATAATACTAATAGAGATTAATGCTGTGAAAAGGATCGATTAGAAAAGTAGATTAAACTGATTTCGTACAAATAAACACAATGGAATCAGCTTGTAGCATTTCATCTCAAGCACTCGATGATTCCAGCGGAGACGATGGATCAGGGAGATGATAGAATTAAGGACAGGCATGGGGAGAAGAATAGTGTTAGTATAAATAGCTTCGTTACTTAATAGAAATAGTAGAAGTAGAAGATGGAAAGATAATTAGGGGATAAATGTTTGACTAATGTGACTTAAGATGGGAGGTGCTTATCTCCTTTAGAGACAGCTCCAACGATGTCATCTAGAGTAATGAAAAAGACCAAAAGGAGAATATCAACTACAAATGGAAATGAAAGAGAAACTGTCATTGAAGATGGTTAATAAAAAACTTGCTTGAAGATCAAACACATGGAAGATCGAGAGAATGAAATTCAATCGAATAGAAGAAGATAAAAAAACAAGAATGTTCTTGAGTATAAGCAAGAACAGGGATAAGCTATCTTAGATGCGAATAGGTCAAGATTGTAATGCATTCTAAACACTTTGAATATTGAAAACACTGCTCAAATACAAAGTTCAACTCATAAAAGAATAGTAAGCCATAAAAGCAATATCTAAAGCATTTATTGCAATGGCGAGGAAGAAAATGCAGGAGCTCTCAATGAGATTAGTGTACTTAGTAGCAAAAGGAATGCATAGGTTAAAGATCAACCAGGAAGTGGATTAGCGTATCCGAAACGGCAAATTGTTGCTGGTGGAAAACATACCAAATTACCTTTGATAATTCCTGCAGTTTAGATTGAGTTATAAACAGAGAGGGACTAACAATAGCAGCAGGGACATCATTTATTGTAATTTTATTAGCCAAAGATAATTTTAAAGAAACCATCTGCTAAAAGAGTATCACAGAGAGGTTATTAGGATAGTTGGATATCTTAAGATAAATTAGACAAGGAGAGATAAATATGTTCGTAATCCTTGCCTTAGACTTTCAGATAAATTGAAAAAGTAGTTAACTGAAAGATGGTAAGCATCGAGCAATTTGATGCCCACAGGAAAATGAAACATTGTAAGAAAAGCTAATTCAGATTTTGAGAAATCAAATGTATTCGAAATAGAGTTATTCCTTTAGTGAGAAGATGTGAAGATTAATTATGAGGACACAATTAAGCTAAGATTTCCTTGAAAAGTGTAGCTAGTTTGCATGGGATATGGCGTTAGGCTGGTAAACGGGTAAAGGAATCAAAAAGAAACAACACAGATACAGTGTAGATAAAACTTGAGAGATAGAGAAAGAGGAAATATACTTATTTATTGTTTGTTAATATGAGTGTGTCTAAATAAACAGCATTAGTTTGTTCTAAAATTGCTTTGTTTGAGGTATGAATTATGCTGAACGGCTTAAAAAAGAAGATAAAGTGTTTGATTTATAATCAAGGATTTTATCTTCAAGTGGGGGATATCAAAAACAGAGAAAGTGAGATTACATTAATTTATATTTTTCGCGATATTTAAGCAGAAATGAATAATTTGCTTTAAGAGCTTAAACTCTTGACGTTGAAAATAATAAGAAATACAATGATTTAAATAATCTGCATGAGCGTGTGTAAAAGAGAGAGAGAGAGAAAGAGGAAAAGAAAAGGGAGTTTATCACATTTGAGATCTCTCTTTCCCTTTGATTTTGTATTTAGTATGTCTTTTCTTGTCAAGTTTCTATTGCCTCTTTCAAGAGCAGCATGTCTTTTTGTCTTGCGTAGTTTTTGCTTAGCTCGGTGATTCTATCTAAATTCCTTGTTATTGTTGTTGCTTTTTCTTGGACTTCTAGTCAGTCTCTGGACGAGTCTTCAACTGAGAGTATATCTCTATTACCAAATAAACAAAACTAGTTATGTATGGCTATCATTTGTTTTTCGTTTAAGTTCGCAATACCTGTGATGAGCTTCTAGAAAGCTTAATCGACATTCACAGCAGTTGCTGCGGAAGTCTCCATGAATGCTAAGTTATTTTCTTCAGCGAATTTCGCAGCATCATCTGTGTTGACTTAGCGCTAATCGCTGAGATCTGATTTATTCCCAATGAGCATCGTTACAATGTTCGCATCGGCGTTTTCTTTTAGCTCATTCATCCATTTTTGTACACTCACGAGCGATTAAGATCTAGTGATGTCGTAAAGTGTCAAAGCACCAACTGCACCACGGTAGTATGCATTAGTAATTGCTCTGTATTTCTCCTATCCAGCAGTATCCCAAATCTACGCTTTAATCAGCTTATTCTCGACGATGACAGTCTTGGTAGCAAACTCCACACCGATTGTAGGCTTGCTTTCCATGTTGTACTCGTTTTTAGTAAAACGAGATAGCAGATTAGTCTTACCAACACCAGAGTCACCTGTAATGTAAGCAAACAACACCAATGACTAATGTATATATTATAGCTGCCTAACGGAATTTGCTTACCAATTAAGACGATCTTGAAGAGAAGATCATAGTCGTCGTCAGATCGTGAAGCCATCGTTGTTGTGACAATTGTTATTGTTTCCCCCCTTTTTGCTATTGTAATTTGTGAGTTTAATTTACAGTTGCCTTTGGTTTGTGTATAAAAATATAAATACAAAGCAATTTTAATTTAATATTTTCTTTCATTTTCAGCAAAAATAATCTGTGTGTGTGTGTGTGAAATATCTGGATCATGTATCCTTATTAGACTACTTGCGTGATTTCTTCTAATACACGAACTTAGTTAGATACTATACTCATTTCTTTATTAGACTACAATAACCAGATAGTTTGAGTGTTCTATACAACCTGAAAATATTCTTGTGTTCTTCATATCTATCTCTTTTATCTAATCAATCAGAAATATTACAATATTTGACTTCAGCATTTATTCAATTCCTTTATGCTTCTACGACTCTAATCCATATGCATTTACAAGCAATAAAGAATAATCTAAGTTCTTTTTAGTCACAAACTAATCAATAAACTATGTGAAACAAAAACACAGAGCGATCGAGTGACTGAGTGTTTCTGCTTGTCTCTCTTTCCTGCGTTGTTTGAGTTGGGGATAATTAACAAAAAATCTGAATAAAACTAAAAGTTAAGTTACTTGGTTATTCTCCTTCAAAAAACACAAAACAAAAGAAAAAGCAATCAACTTTTGAATATTCAAAGGAGAACAAAAATACGATTGTAAAACGAAGCTTGGATTGAAGTGGTTACTTTGTGTTGAAACAGCGGGGTATTTCATTTAGAAAAATCAACTGCATCTGTCTTCAAATTATCTATTAGTGTCTTGGAACCTTTGTTGAGTGAGTGATTGATCAGTTGTTTCATATCTCGAAAAAAACAAAGAAAATATAACACTCATCAGAAGCAACAACACAGCAATATCATAGCTGACTATTCTTCAAGAGAAGATATCCTATTTGTTTATTGTTATTAGCATCTATTAATAATAGCAATACACGTATCCTCCATCGTAGCCAGCATCTTGTAGTTTGTCATTCCAAAATAAAAAAGCAATGATCTCTGCTAGACTCTCCGATAGTCGTGCTATCGAGGAAGTGCCTCCTTCAGTGGAGAACTCTAAGGTACCAGCATACTATTTTAAAGCGAGTTTCTCGCAAGATCCCTTCTGATTGATTTCCTCATTCTTTTGTTTGTTTTTTGTTCTTCCTAAAAAAAAGCGAGGTTTAGCTGAGAAGACAATGCGAGAGGATGCTTCATACTCTGCGCTTAACAACAACAATAACCCTGGAATCAGCATGACGATGATGCATAATCGATCAGATAACACGATGCAAGCTGTTTCTTTCATGCATGAGCCGACACTAGTCGACGAGAGACACAATATCATCGCAAGTGGAGCATTCGCGAGTTATTCCTTCACTGGCATCAAAGAAAGAGGAGATGCTCACTGGAGGGAAGAAGACGATGATGAGAGCAATGCAGAGAATGAAGAACAAGAGTAATAGAAACTAGAAGAAGCTATTATAAGGGAGAAGAATTAGTAGTTGTAGTAGCAGTAGTAATCTAGGTAGAGAAGTGACAAGAAGAATAATTAAAACAATGAATATGACGATGACAGTTTGAATGGGAATGTTGACAATGAGAGTGATCGTAACAGCGAGAATAATAGTAATAATAGACATCTCCGTGAAGCACGCAACAGGCAGCTCAAAGCACTCCAAGCTTCAAGCAATCACCAATAAATCCAACCACAGCAAAACCAATAGCAGTAGCCTTCGCAAGTCCGTTAGCTTTATGGAATAACTGGTCATGCGAGATAGCAATATCAGCAGAATAATTAGCATGGAAGTGCTAATTTCAGATAGATATTGCTTCAACAGCAATAGTAATTGTTCCAGTAGCAATGGGCACTCGAAGGTATGATGAATAGGTTCAACAATGAAGATATTAGTTGGGGTCATTAGTAGATTAATAGTAATCATATTCAACCAGCTAGAGGATCATAAGAGTATGTAATAAATAATTTATTTTAATTATTTTGGCGTTAGTTCATGTGTTTTATATGGGGTGTTTTGAAGGAAAGCAGATACAGGAACAACAATAGGAATGTAATTGGATAAAGAAATGAGAATCACAATGCTGCTAATAACAATGACATAAACATCTTGGATAACAGTGACAGCTCGAACACTAATAACAATAGGAACATCGCTATTACGAATAGATAAGTTGGTATGCAGCAAATGAGACGAAGAATAGATCGAAATGCAAATGATAATGATATTGCTAACGATCCAGGTAATAGTTAAAGCAATAACAGACAGTATTAACATAGAGCACAGGCAGTTGTAGAGAACATTGAATTAATAGAGCAATAGCGATAGCTTGATAGGATAGCCTAAGCGATTCAAAATAGCAGGAGAGTACTGAGACAGGAGAATCAAGCATCTCTTGCTGCGGATTCTGATCCGACAACTAATTCCCAGCACGTTGTGATCTTAGATGAAGATGATCGTGCTCGCTGTAGACTCGTCTTCAACAAGGCTGTTAGGCATTAGTTGTATCTCTGCATAGTTGGTTTGTTATTGCTGGTGATTTTCTTCGTGGATATTCTAACCCATGCGATATGGATCATTGCAGGATCGTTGTCTGCAATGTTGACGATTTCTACAGGGAAATAGTACAGAAGAATGCCAGAGTAAGAGAAACCTCCTTGAGTTGATTATATTTATGTTTGTTGTGATTTGGTGTTGTAGCATAGAATAGCTGGACAAGAAGCGAAAACGACAAGCGCTGTTTACAGCGATTGAGACAGGGATTCTCAGTGGGGTCATGGTGATGATGTTTCTGTTCTTCGAAGTGTTAAAAGAACCGATTGTTTTGCTGTTCGTGTACACACCGTTTATCCATATTCTCTGGTGGCTGCTGTTCACTCCAAGAGTCTCTGACTTTCTCAACAGACATGTATGCAGCAGATTCAAGATAAATTTATATAAAATTCGTTTAGATCTTCTTCTAAAATAAGTATGCTAATTTATCTTTAATACGACTGTTTGCTGTGTATGAGAACAGATAGAGTTACTTCTGCGAGTATACGCTGTGGCATAGATATTTCTGTACAGTGTGGAGCATGATGAGATTGTAAGTTGGACGTGGGTATCAGCATTTCTTCCAACATGGATTCTACTTAGTTCCTTGGGATTCTATGTTCTTGGATTGATTTTGCTGATGATCTGCTCATTGTATTACTACTCCATTGGAGAAACAGACAAGTATCAAGGTAGATTTAAAGGAACAATTAATAATGAGGGAGGGAATGAATATTCTGGTGCTTAATGATAACCTTGTTGACATATTTTGGATGTTAACGTTTCTAAGTGAAAGGATTACTGTGGTGCCTTATGGTGAGCTTGGTGATGATAGGCGGCTGTGCTTATTTTATGTATGGCTTGCTGAGGAAATTCTAATCATCTGAGCTGGACACACTTCGGATGAGCTTGCTTGTGATCATCGCTGGGAATATCCTGACAATACTTTTTTGTCTAGCATGCAAAGAAGATCTCTAGTAAGAATTAAGAGAAAGATATTTATTTACTTTGCCAATAAATGCCTGAGTTGGATTGATTGTTATTGTTGTACAAATAGAATCTTTGTGGCGCTTGCGAACTCAGAGAATCTGTTTAATGGGAAGCATGTGGTGAAGTTTGTTGATCCAGCTGATCTAGCTAATCAGATTGTTTAAGAGGTTTCAAGAGAAGACGATGCAGGAAGGCAAATAAGAAATAGTTAGTCAGCGATCTAGCAGCAGTCTATCGGCCTCCCAATCGGAGTTGAACCAGAGAGTAAAACATCAAAATTGTCATGAATCAAAAGAAAAGTGTTTGATTTGAGCTATTTGTATTGATTTGGTTGTGCAGTGGAGGAACCGAAGAAAAACAAAGTCGTCGTGCATAGAACTCGATTACTTCCGAAATCGTTACCACCGTTTCTGCTGAAATTTTCATCGACTTACTTCTAAAAATGCGATGTTAGCAAGGAATTCGAAAAAGACAAAAGGAAGAGTAAACTATTCAGAAATATACAAAGAAAATGATGAATATTTGTGAGCTTGAGATGATTTTGAATGACTTTTATGTAATGCACTCATCCCAATAGGAGAAGAAACAACAGCTAGAAAGCTTGGAAGTCGAAATGATCTACCAGGAAATATCAACAACAATAGCTAGAGAACGAGCCATAGGGAGTCATAGCAGCAGCAATAGGGCTAGAAGAAAGATAACAACAACAATGTATCCATTCGCTCTAAACAGTCTAAATCGAAATCTTCGTCTTCTTCAATGAGTGAGAGAAACAGCTGTGCAGTGTGTTTCGATTAAGTTCCCGATTGTGTCATCTTAGAGTGCGGTCATGGAGGTAAAGCAGCAACCAAGCAGGACAGAAAACAGCTTAGATTCGTTTATCTAACTTTGTTTGTTGTTCTTTTTAGGATTATGCTACTAATGCGGTGTGGATATCTGGAAGAAGACTGGGGAATGCTATCTCTGCAGACAGACAATCTCGAAGCTAGTTTAGATTGACACAGGACATTCTCATGGTAAATTCAAATAAATCATGGCTGTTGCAGAACTCAAAGAGTATTCAGAAGGGCATAATGAAGAAGATATTGTCTCCAATATTTCACATATCAATGGGAATAATAATAATGCTCTGAATGGCTCAGAGGCGTCTTCTTCTTTTAGGCAGCAAAGGAATTCAAATAATGCGGTAGAGTAACAACAACAACAACAATTCTAAGTACCTTAGATCAACAGTGTGAATAGCATTGTTCTTGTGAATCACTAATCAGGGAGTCTCAGTGATCGAAACTAACTCGATTAAAATGAAATCATTGGGATAATTAAGTCCAACAATTATAAGCCTAATGAGGCTATTCAAGGGAAGGATTAACCTTAACTAGTCAACTCTGATCAGTAGTAGTAAATGGAAGGTCAACGACGGAATGATAAGAGTGATAAAAAACAATCTAATGAGACTAACAATGTGGATAGACACAGTGAACATAATCACACACAAGACTGCAATTTAGGAATGGATGAAGATAATCAAGGAATGTCAAAGCCTACAGAACAGGTTGGTTCTTACTCCAATTAGCTGTATATGAAGCCCGAATAGGATGATCGCAGTAGTAGTATTGCTACCAAATAACAGAAATCTAATAATGAAGGAGAAGGAGGTGTTAGATCATAAAAAGAAGGATCATAAGTAACAGGAAAACAATCAGTTGTGATTAGCATCGATGATGACTGCAATAAGGGAGGAAATGATCTCAGTGAATAGCCTGTAGTTGAATCATCTTCATTAGGGTCTTCAATGCCGATTGAACTTATCAGCATAGTAGATGATGAAGAGGAAGAAGAGTAGGAGGAGGAAGAATAAGTAGGATAAACAGCTGAATAAGAGCACAATGATCACCATAATAACAATAACAATAATACTGATAATATAAATTCTTCTATAAACTAAAAGGAATTGCTCACCACAATCTTTGGATTAGCTAGTGGTCCATAGCCAATCAAGCCCAGGAGTTTAAGCGATTATCATGATCGCACAGTGATGTATCCGCATGTTATCCACGAATGTGATGTTATGGAAGAAACCACAGGGAGTCTACCTTTTGAACCATCTACCATGACTACACAATAGCATATCCGAGATGCACTAACAAAATAAGCATCACATAAATAACTCAAATAGATTGGTGTTTTTATGGGGAGTAGCAATTAAACAATCAGTATTGCAGCAGATAATGATTGTGGGAATCTTACTAGTACTGCTCCTGCTGTTGGTGTTGCTGCTGCTAGTAATGCTGCTGGTCAAGGAATAGTTGTAGAAAAAGATTTAATCACGTTTGATGATGAAAGTTAGTTGGAATAGGAGAGTAACTATGATCATTAAAGTTATAAATAAGATAATAAGGTCTAAAAATGATATTTATTAATTATCTTAACAAAAATATCAATAAAAAGGTAAAAATAAGTCTCATCTGCTTTCTAGGGCGAACATCACCGTTTTCCATTAAGATACACTGCAATTCCATCAGTGATAATTAAAATATTACTGTTCAAGAATTTATTATGCATTTTTTTCCCTTTCTTTTTTTACAAGGAATAAAATGATTAATGATCAATATCATTCCTTTAAAACTTATCTCTCTTCCTCCTTTTCTTCAAAAAGGACACAGCTTAATTAATCTAATTAGCACACAACAACTATCTATGCATTCTTTTAATCCCTCACTTTTTGTGTGTGAGATTCAGTAAAAAATATGTAAACAGTTAAATTACCAAAATACTTCTTTTGAAAGATGCTTTCTCTTGCAATTGATTGGTGGGGTTTAAAGAGGAGGGAGAAAGCATATTTAACACATGAACACACACACATTATCATTAGAGGAACAGTCTTGTCGTTGCTGTCTTGAATCGATTTAATCAATTAAAATCAAGTTCTTAGATTCCTCCCTTGGCATTCTCCATCAATAAAGTAAACAACATCTTCACTCGAGCAGGCTGTGCAATCATTGTCATATATAATCTGTTCTCTTCTGTAATCGAACCCACAGACAGGATTGTACTCTTCTACGCAAGGAAAACCACTCATTGCCATTTTTGGATCACAAAAGACAGCATTCTCGGGGTAGTTCTCGCATTTATCAGGAGCTGTGAATATCGTGTATTATGTCTTGCAAGCCTAGCAGAGACTATCTCCTGTAGTTTTCACGATTTCAGAGTTGTTGTACCCTATCCCACAGACCATATCAAAAGGGACAAGTCGACAGGGGAATAAGATTTCTTCTTCTCGGCAGAGATACACTTTCCGAGCAGAGCGTACGCAAGGGATCAATTAAAGGCAAGAAGAGAAGAATAAGGCGGTGAGGATTACTGTTTGAAAAGATAGTTTAGACAGCGATACCATTGGTTTGTTTGAGAGTTTTAATTTTTTTATGGAGATTCTCAGGCAGATAAAGTAATATTTGAAGTGTTCTATTTTTAATTGACTAGAACGTTGATACCGTAATGCATGAGAAGTAGTACTATTTGAACACATGAGGATTGGAAGAGAAAGAAGTTAAGTTGAAAGGATGAGATTCTAGTCATAAGACAGCTCTAGGGAACGTATCATCCAAATATCACGATAGTTACTATTACTAACTAAACCAACAATAAAAATACCGAATATCAATCATAAATAAACAGAATTAATCAAATGAAGCTTCTCCTGTTTCTCAGCTTAATCGATCATGAGATTGATTGTTCTGCATGCTGACCCTCCTAATATGAGGCTTCATGATAAAAAAAGCAACAAAAAAAGTCTACTGATCAAGCCATCAAGTATGAACCAAACAACAAATTCGAGACAGACACCTTACGTGAAGTAATTATCTCAGAAGTAACTTCAAAAGGAGGCAGGTACTTTCACTTGAAGCACATTTCTTTCACTAAATGATTAGTATTGAGAGAGTGATTGTATTACTACTCAAGTTGTTGTTGTCGCTATTCAAGGGCTGCTTATCAAAAAGTCCATAATTATTCTCGATGAGAGGAAAGCCAATGGGAATAAGAGAGCAATTATGACTATTACCATAACATAATGAATGACAACAAGAACTGATTTTAAAAATAATATGAATAATCATACACTCCTCCCCAAGGGGAAATCTCCTGAGTTACCTTGATATCATAATTATTATCATTTGTCTGTTCTTTTGATAGATCGAATTCTCCACAAGCATAAAACTAAAATCTAATTATTTCTGCTTCTTTTCTTTCATTTTGAACACACAAAAGGATTTTGCTGCATTAGAATAATATTTAGCTCATTCCTCTCTCAGGCATTTTACAATATCTTGATTGTTTCTTCCTATTTTATCTTTATCCATTTATTGAATGGTGAAAAAAACATAGAAAACACACACACATACGCAATACCATATGAAACAGTTTGTTTTTGTGAATTTATTAGAAGACTATCACGATCTTAATCATTTTCTATTCTCTGATAAGCATTCTCCATCAGCAAAGAATACGATATCTTCACTCAAGCAAGCCATGCATGAGTTATAATACGTCACTTCTATTCCACTGTAATCAACCCCACAGACTGGTTTGTAATCCTTCAAGCAAGAAAAGCCAATCAATACAGTCCTAGGATCACAAAACGTAGCATTCTTAGGATAATTTTGACATACTCCCGGAGCAGCGAATATGGCAGAGTTTTTCTTGCAAGCTTTACAGAAGTTTATTTCAGAAGTTTTCACGATTTCTGTGTTGTTGTAGCTGATTCTACAGAACGGATCAAAATAAGACGGACATGGAAAAGATACTTCTTTTTCTCGGCAAAGATATTCCCCACGCGCAGAAAGGACACAAGGGATCATTGAAAAGAAACATAATATCAAGATGACGGAGATAAAGACATTTTAGAGCAAGAATTTAGACTCGGATAGTATCATAGGTTAATAATTTGGGTTTTTATTTGTTTGTGCTCTGGTAATTATTTTTTTTATATTAATAAATGAATTTTGTCGATAGTCCTTGGCATTATTTCAATTGTGGATTGTTCCTTTTTAACATGAGATAAGCCTCTTCGAATATTCCCAGCTGTTTTTGTGTAAAACCAAATTACTATTACCATTAAGCTTTTTAAGAGTGAGAAGCACATCGCAGGATGAGATTGAAAAGTTTAAAATGTTCTAATCCAACAATCTTTCTTGATGACATCTTAAGAACCAAGAATTATCAAGGAATAATTAATGATAAATAGCATATCTATTACCAATATTTTGGGAAAGATAAACATGAACTACAAATTATTGGATGATCTTTTAGCACAAAGGACAACGACAGTAACCTTCCATTTTCACATAAATAAAAAATGTAACATGGATTCTATTTCACTTTAGGTAGACAAATCAATTCAAAAGATCTGTTTAAAATCACTCATGCAATTTGTATGGCAAATTTGTTCAGGATTAAAAACGTCCCTGGTATTGGGTAGCTTTATTTCATGATTTTAATTAAGATCTGAGAATAAAAGAAGGAGAGAGAGAAAGTTAATTGAACTCTTCGTTTTCTAATATGTCTCTTCCTCCTATTGATTCTTTTCAAAAAGACTATCTGATGAATCAAAACATGAAAAAAATAATTATTCTTCATTCTGCACTTTTTTCCTTGTTAAAATGGCCAATCTTTAATAAAATAGTGACCAAAAATACATGAACTATTAATCTCAGTTATTTTTTCATTTATCAATGATCTCAGAGATAATAGAACTCATTATGGCTGCTAGAACAATACACATTCACACTGTTAATTTTGCACATCAAACAACACAATCTTGTGTTAATTAAAAATATTTATTTGAGGATTTTGTATTTTAAACTTGAGGTAGAGATGGCCTTTGTTTCACTGTATTTGTCACTTGAGAATGAATTTATTCTTTTTATAACTTTCTTTTGACCTCTACTAAATAAATAAAGCAACAATAATAATTGCCAATATCAATCTTAAATAAACAGAATCAATCTAATGAAGCTTCTCCTGAATCTCAGTTAATCTCTGCAAATTTTAAAACTCAGCAGCTTAACCTATCATTGTATTATTAATTAATCTATTGTTGCAGCTGTTCAAGGGCTGCTTATCAAAAAGTTTTTAATTATGCTCGATGTGAGAAAAGCCAAAAGGAATAGGAGAGTAATTATGACTATTACCTTAACAAAGTGAATGACAACAACAACATTGACAATTTTAGTTACCTTGACATCATCATTATTAATAATTTCTCTGTTTTTTTAATATTTTTTATTCCAATCCAGCGTAAACTAAAATCTAATTATTTCTTCTTCTTTTCCTTTCATATTGTGCATACAATCTGATTTTGCAGCATTAAAATAATAGTAGCTGAAATACTCTCTCGTGTATTTTACATTATCTCGATTATCTCTTCTTTGCAATCTTTATTTATAGAAAAAACGCATACTCACATAATCCAATATGAAACAGTGTTGTTATAGTTAATTAAGTTCATTAGAAAACCATCACGATCTGTATCATTTTCTATTATCTGATTGGCATTCTCCATCAATAAAGAACACGACATCTTCACTCGAGCAGGCCATGCATTAGTTATCATATGTCTCTTCTATTCCACTGTAATCAATCCCACAGACTGGTTTGTAATCTTTCAAGCAAAGAGAGCCAACTATCGCAGTCCTAGGATCACAAAATGTGGCATTCTCAGGGTAATTCTGGCATCTTCCTGGAGCAGCGAATTTGGCAGAATTTTTCCTGCAAGATTCACAAAGGTTGATTTCAGTAGTTTTCACGATTTCCGTGTTGTTGTAGCTGATAACACAGAACATATTAATGTAAGACGGACATGGAAAGGATACTTCTTCTTCTCGGCAAATATATGCCTCACGGGCAGAAAAAACACAAGGGATCAATGAAAAGAAACACGATATCAAGATGACAGAGATGAAGACTTTTTAGAGCAATAATTTAGACTCTGATAGTATCATAGGTTAGTTTGGGTTGTGTTGGTTTGTTGTTTGTGTCCTGAAAATTATTTCTTTAAATAAATATTTTTATAGATAATCCTAGGCATTATTTCAATTGTGGATTGTTCCTTTTTGACATAAGATAATCCTTTCATGTTCCCTGCTACTTATCTAATAATAAGATACTATTACTGTTATGATATTTAAAAATAGGAGGATAAGATTGGAAAGCTAAATGTTTTAATCAAAAAAGCTTTCTTGGCATCCTAAGAAAACTGATAATTATTAATGAATCATTAGTGATTAGCAGCATAACTATTACCAATATTATGAGGAATTATATGTTCTACTAATTATTAGATATTCTCTTAGCACAATCGCAGTAAGCATTCATTTTCATAAATATACAAATCCTGCATGAATTCTATTTCAATTTGAAAAATTATTCAATCAATTATGCAATTCATGCGGTACATTTATATATTCAGAATTAAACAGTCTCCCTTGGTATGTTGTAGCTTTATTCTTTATGATTTTCTCATTTATATCGGAGAATATAAGAAGGAGGGAAAAAAGAGTTAATTGAACTCTTCATTTTCTAATATGTCCCTTCCTCCTAATGATTCTTTTCAAAATGACTATCTGATACAACTAAAATATAAAATATATTTGAATGATGTAAAAACATAAAAAGCACACATACATACACACACAATGCATTATGAAGCAGTGTTATTCTAGTTAATTTAATTCATAAGACTATCATGGTCTTAATCATTTTTTATTCTCTGATAGGCATTCTCCATCATACAAAGAAGACGATGTCTTCACTCGAGCAGGCCATGCATTAGTTATCATATGTCTCTTCTATTCCACTGTAATCAATCCCACAGACTGGTTTGTAATCCTTCAAGCAAAGAGAGCCAACTATGGCAGTCCTAGGATCACAAAACCTAGCATTCTTAGGGTATTTCTGGCATATTTCTGGAACTGCAAATTTGGCAGATTGTTTGCTGCATGCCTTGCAAAAGTTAATTTCAGTAGTTTTCACGATTTCTGTGTTGTTATAGCTGATCCCACAGAAAGGATCATATTAAGATGAACATGGAAAGGATAGTTCTTCTTCTTTGCAAATATAAACCTTACGAGCAGAAAGGACATAAGGGATCAATGAAAAGAAACATGACGTCAAGACGAAGGAGATGAAAATGTTTTAGAGCAAGAATTTAGACTAGGATAATAGCATAGATTTATTTGAGTTGGTTTTTTGTTTGTGCTCTGGTAATTTATTTCTTTCGTTAAAATAATATTATTGATAGTTCAATGTCTTATTTCAATTTGTGAATTATTTCATTTTGGCATAAGATAAGCCTCTCGAATGTTCCCTGCTGTTTGTCTAAAACCAAAGATACTATTACCATTAAAGATTAATAAGAATGGGAAACACAACGTAGAAAACGATTGGAAAGCTATAAATGTTTTAATAAATAAAAAAGCTATCTTGATATCCTAAGAAAAGTTGATAATTATTAATGAATCCTTAGTGATTAGCATCATAGCTATTACCTATATTATGAGGAATGATATGTTCTATTAATTATTAGATGTTCTCTTAGCACAATCTCAATAAGCATTCATTTTATAAAAATACAAATCCTGCATGAATTCTATTTAAATTTGAAAAACTATCCAATCAATCATCCAATTTGTGTGGTAAATGTATTCAGAATCAAACAATCTCCCTTGGTATTTTGTAGCTTTATTCTTTATGATTTTCATTTAGATCATTTAGATCGGAGAATAAAAGAAAGAGGAAAAAAAGAGTAAATTGAACTCTTCATTTTCTAAGCTGTCCCTTCCTCCTAATGATTCTAAAAGAAATGACTATCTGATCCAACCAAAACACAAAATGAAATAATTATTCTTCATTCTGTATTTTTCCTAGTCAAAACTGCCAATCTTTGAAAAGATAGTGACAAAAAATAACATGAAATAAACCACAATTAGTTTTTATCTAATCTTGATGGCATTTTTATGTTCACTCTAGAGTCTCTTTATTTCATAGCTTTTGAATTTAATGAAATTTACAACAAAAAGTAATACAAATACAATTGAAAGATGAAGATGTTTATATGTTGTTATCAAGAAGGATCGTTTAAAGCGACCTTCATATCATATTTCATAGTTTTAGATGAATACATGTATTACATAATCAACATCACAGATTTTTATTATGCCTTTTATGAACAGTTACATCATCATCATGTTGACAATATAGCATTTGCCAAGAAAACTTACTGATTTTATTATTAATTATCTGTGCTTTATTGTAATATGTTGTTGGTGTTTAAACATCAATCACACCTGCCAATCGAATCTTCTTTGATACTGATTGATAACAACTAGAGCATTATCAAGTTGAAACGATGATATTTTATTATTTCCGACAGTTCTAGGCAACAGCTAAGCTTTCACAAAATCAAGCCTTTGATTAACTCACGAACTGAAAAATAAATTAATTTCATTTTCCCAGGAGAAATCTTCGCTATTACCAAACAAGTAAAGCGGCCCTTAATTTAGCACTAATCATTTTAGATTATCCCCCCTAACCTAAACCGGCTGCTTTCGACATACTTTTTGAATTATCCAGACATTTCGCAATTCTTTTAACCTAATTATTTGCTATTCTTTTTCTTTCTTTTTTTCTGCTTAAGCATTATTCATTGCAGATAAAAAAATCAATACCACATTAATAAATTCATAGACTTCCTTTAGCTATTTTTACAATACATAAGTTTCTCAAAATCCCATTGGAGTAATGGAAAATCAACAGCAAATAATATGCAAATAGTTTAAATTACTAAAATACTTCTGTTAAAAGATGCTTACTACTCTCGCAATTTAATTGATTGTTGAGTTTAAAGGGGAGAAAGAAAGCATATCTAACACACATATTTTTAAATATTCATTGGGAACAGTTTTGCCGTTGCTGATTTGAATCAATCCAATCAATCAAATCAAGTTCTTAGATTCCTCCTTTGGCATTAGCCATCGATAAAGTAAACAACGTCTTCACTCGAGCAGGCTGTGCAATTGTTGTAATATGTAATTCGTTCTCCTCTGTAATCAAACCCACAGACGGGATTGTACTCTTTCAAGCAATGGAGACCATTAATTGCAATTATTGGATCACAGAAAATAGCGTTCTCGGGATAGCTCTCGCATTTATCAGGAGCTGTGAACCTCGTGTATTATGTCTTGCAAGTTTGGCAGTGGCTTCTTCCTGTTGTTTTCACGATTTGCGTGTTGTTGTACCCTATCCCACAGAACATATCAAAAGGGATAAATAGACAGGGGAAGGATGTCTCTTCTTCTCTGCAGAGATATACTTCCCGAGCAGAAAGGACACAAGGGATCAATTAAAGGCAACAAGAGAGAAATAAGGCAGTGAGAACGGCGGTTGCTTGGAATGATAGGTTAGATAGGAATGCCATCAGTTTTGTTTGGGAGTTTTAATTATTTTATGGAGATTCACAGACAGGTTAAATAAATATTTGAAGAGTTCTATTTTCAATTATGTTTGTGTTTGAATAGCCACTAGAAAGTTGGTACCTTTAATGGGTGAGAAATAGTACTATTGGAACACATGAGGAATGGGAGAGGAAGAAGTTCAGTTGGAAGGATAAGATTGTAGTCTTAAGACAAGGTCTAGGGAACAGAGCATATCCGGATTTTTCACAAAAGAAATAGGTACTATTAAAATGAATTAGTGAAGATTAATTTTATGAAGGCATTTAAAAGTCAAGTAAAAAACTTATTCAACAATTTATGAAAGAAATTTGAAATTAATTGAAAATGATGGTAAGTATATCAAAATTAGCATTTCTTTTATTTTTTAATTGAATGCGTTGATTATTTCTTGTTAAAATATTAAATGAATAAATCGGAGGAATTCGCTGTTCAAAAAAAAATAATTTAAACTTCTTCAATCTATGGAGAACCTATTGAACTCTGTGCGCGACTCGTTAGCAAGCCGCAGAAAAGTAATCCTGACCCTATCCCGAAGGATGCAAAGAAGGCGCATACACCATCATCTCTCCACACAACAAGATTAGAATTATGCGTAAGAAATTGCTATTTTTAGAGAATAGATTATCGGAAACTTTGATTTTTGTTACTTAAACATTTTTGATGCTTCTGAAGGTTCCAAATCACCCAAAGCAATAACTCTGCTGATCTACATAAAGTATGCGATTTAGCTAAGAATAAATGCGCACTCGCCCAGACAATGCTATTTCCAAGTTAAAAGTATCATAGACTCATTACCTTTAAATGGCATGCTGTTCGACTTTTTGAATGTGGATTTGCAACTGAAAAATGCATAGAACTCTCAGTTTTCAGTGGTTCAAATCTCTTAGCAAAGAATGAAAAAGGCAAGCCTTCCATAGAAATCACAGGGAATTCAAAAAAGAATACACAAGAATGAAATCGTCGGTAATTAGTTTAATCCCTCAGAAAGTCTCTTCCTGATTAAATCTAATTTTTGAGAATAGCGATTGTTAAAATGAATTAGAAGCAACTTAAAAAGCACTCTACAGGTTTAATGCCATGAAAAAGAGCTAGCTGGAGATAACTATGCTTTATGCAAACATCAAATGAATCTTGTGAGTTCAGTGAATCCCAAGGAATAGATAATCAGTGAGGATACCTTAGTCTACCAAGAATGCTATGCATTTACAATCGAACCACTCCAAACTTTCAACTAGAATTTTTTTTCTTTCGTACAACATTTATTGATTATTTTAATGAAAGAATTTTTGCACAACATGTTTTTTTTTTCGTCTATGTTTTTTATTTTTCTTTTCCACTTAGAAATCCTCTAAATTCGTGATGAACTTCATCAGTGAGAACATAATTCCTTTGATAACCTTTGACCTTCCTCTGAAGGATCAAGTCATAGAAGCTTCTAAACACCTTGCTTTTTTTTTCCAAGCAAAATTCCGTGGTGACTTAATTACCAACATTCAGCTGCAATTATACTGCAGGAAATCAAAAGAAAACACATGTAAAATGGCCATTTCTGAAATATTCTTTAGAGAAAATTATCAACCAATTATATTCAAAATTATCAGCTCAATCTATGAGAATTACACGCATACTCGTAAAACACATACAAATCTTCCCATAAGACTCACACAATCCAAAAGCCATGGCCCCATCCAATTCCTAATCCAGCTAACCAATTGACTAGCTTGCCATCTTTGTCAGCTAGAACTTCTTCCTATTGGACTTTGATATTTCGATGTTCTTCTTTTTCGATGGGTTAATTCAAGAAACATTTCTTTTTGGAATAATTCTGCCTGAAGACAGCAGAAGATCCTTGTGGAGATTTTTTGCTATAAGGGTGATGTCAGAGCGATGGGTACTTACTTCAGAGATAGTGCACTGAATAGCCACTACGAATGCAGTTTCTAAGATGGCTTCAGAAAACTCTAAACGTTGATGTTACCAGTTTCAATTTCAATAAACAAATGAAATGTCTAAAGCAAAAACACTCAAGGTTGCATCGGATTCGTTGTATTCCCTTCCAAAACAGAGTTATTCTGGTCAGCATTTAAACTTGCAAAATTCTCACGACCGAAGATTCAAGGGCCAGTTAACACTGAGACTAAATATCTCCTGAGAAAATTCAGACTAAATTTGAGTCCAATTGGATTGTATTAACTTTACTTAAATGCACTCTAATGTCATCGATTAATTCGAGTTGAATCTCGTGACATATTCCTTGATATTCGCTAAAGAACGGTAACTAGCTTACAGCACGGACATGTTTTTGACTCAATGATAAATTAGTGAAGATACAATGCTGATCAAGAAGATACATTTTCTTTACACTTTTTCATTTTCAGAATTTGCCAATTAAACGTAATCGTTCGGCGATAAATATTTATTTCAACGCAACATTATATTCTAGAATAAAATCTTTCTGCTTTAAATGGAAGGCATATGATCTTCAAAAGAAAAAAAAAAAAAAAGGAGGTTCTTTCTGATGAGAAACATAATAAAGAGTCTTAGAGAGAAAATTCTGAGTCTTGCGAAAATGATACCTCCTCTCTCAAGAAAACAATTTCTAATATCTCATCGATTCATTATCTGGACAATGCTGATGCTGTGAAGACGGAGTAAACAGAAGGAACTTTGAACATAATTGCTAGTGCTATTACTGGAGAAAGGGAAGTTACTAACTCTGAAACTTCTCGCTAGAAATCTAACAATAGTTCACCTGGGAGTCTTTCTAGTGGAGGAGTAAATCATTTTAAATTAAAAGAAATTAAATAAATATTGGAGCTTCATATAAACCTAAGCAAAGAAGAAGAAAAGTATCTCTAATCTTTCCTCTTTATTAGACTAATATTGATTTTTAAAACAGGGAGATGCAATAGTCGATGCACATTCCCCTAGACAGGATTCAGACTAACTACAACTTCTTACAGCGCTGGTGATGAAAATGGAGAAGGATTCGGAAGCACGGCACGATGCACTCAGCTTACAGGTAAAGATATTCAGCTCACAGGTAGAGACACTCACCTCGCAGGTAGAGGCACTCAACTCACAGATAGGGGAAGTCAAGAAAGATCTCAGTGCTGCAACTGAGAGAGTACAGTCACTGGAATAACACAAACAGTGATGCTCAATCCCATACAATCTTTACTGAGTTTTTTGACTTCCCCTATCTGTGAGGTGAGTGCCTCTACCTGTGATTGGAGTAGTGAAGAAAAATCTCAGCGCTGAAACTGAGAGAGTACAGTCACTGGAATAACACAAACAGTGATGCTCAATCCCATACAATTTTTACTGAGTTTTTTCACTACACGCTACTTCACTAAACAACCAAAATTTCTCATATTTTTTAATTCATTTTCTTCTTTTTCTCTTATGTTTCCTTCAAAAATAAAAACGAACACCCGATAGCCGCATTCAATTGTATCGCAACAAAGCTTCTACTAAATGTCATAGTTAATAGAAAACTAGTTCTTTTGTTGTTTTGCGAGCTTGATGCTTCTCCAAAAGCAGATTCTACAAAAATGAAGATGGTTTTGATTGCAAGGGAGCTATTACGGAGGATGAATGCTAATAACTGTCATGCAATAAATGTACAAAATAGAAGAACAATCAACTACCTACATTATTCCCGCAAATAATTTTTTTTCATTTCAGTTCTAATGCTACAACTACCTTCACTAATTCTCTTTGTTGTTTTACCCTTTCTTTCTTTATTTTTCTTATCAAAAGTGAAAACGATTTTTTTATTATTGGAAATAAATGCACTTTTTCTTTCAAGAATTATTAATGTTTTTTCTTTTCTTTTTCACACAATAGGACAAGCAATCATACAGATTTGTTAACTCGTGAAATTTGCTTTCTTTGGGAGAAAAATTCAGGGTTTTTTTAATTGTTCATGATAATGATCAATATGATTCCTTCAAAACTTAACTCTCATTCTCTCTCTTTTTTCTACAAACAAGACACATATTATCTAGTCTAGTTAGCACAACAGTTATTATGCTTGTATCCTTTAAATCCCCACACTTTTGATGTGTGCGATTCTGTAAATAAAATGTAAACAGTTATATTACCAATATATTTCTGCTGAAATATGAAGTGTTACAATTGTTTGGCAGGTTTAAAGGGGGGATAGGGGATGAAATTATATCTAACACATGCACACGCACACACACATTTTATTTAAAACTATCATTGGGAATAGTCTTGTCGTTGCAGTCGTTAATCGATTTAATCAACCAAATCAAGTTCTTAGGTTCTTCCTTTGGCATGCTCCATCGATAAAGTAAACAATGTCTTCACGAGAGCACGCTGTGCAAGAGTTGTGACATATAACCTGTTCTCCTCTGTAATCAAACCCACAGACTGGATTGAACTCTTTCGAGCAAGGGGAACCATTTATTGCCATTCTTGGATCACAAAAGATAGCATTCTCGGGATAGCTCTCACATTTCTACGGAGCTGTGAATCTCGTGTATTATGTCTTGCAAGTCTGGCAGTGGCTTTTTCCTGTGGTTTTCATGATTTGCGTGTTGTTGTCCCCTATCCCACAGAACATATCAAAAGGCATAAACAAACAGGGGAAGGAGATTTCGTTTTTTTGGCAGATATACACTTCCCGAGCAGAACGCACACAAGGGATTAATGAAATACAACAAGAGAAGAATAAGGCAGTCAGGATGACTGCTTGAAAAGATTGTTCAGAGAGTGAGGCCATATTGACTTTGTTTGTGAGTTTTAATTATTTTATGGAGATTCTCAGAGAGATAAGGCAATATTTGAAGAGTTCTATTTTCAATTGTGCTTGTGTTTGAACAGCCACTAGAACGTTGGTACCTGAATAGGGTGAGAAATTATACTATTGGAACGCATGAAAGAGGTTAGGAGAGGAAGAATTTCAGTTGGAAGGATGAGATTGTAACCTTAGACAGCTTTAGACAGCTTAAGCACTGGAATATCACAATCGAAATAGTTTCTATTACCAAATAACTGACAACTGTATCTAATTAAAGAACTGGAAAAGACCTACACACACAATGCCTGATGATCAATGTTGTACTAATTAATTTAATTTAATTCTTTTCACTATCACAATCAAGAAATCATTTTTCTATTCTCTAGATATAGGCATTCTCCATTAACAAAGAAGACGACAACTCTTCACTCGAGCAGGCCATGCATTAGTAGTTATCATAAGTCACTTCTCTTCCACTTGAAATCAAACCCACAGACTGAGTTGTAATCCTTAAAGCAAGGAAAGTCAACCATGGCAGTCAAATGATCTTACAAAACGTATCATTTACAGGGTAATTTTGAAATCTTCCTGGAGCTATGAATTGAAGAGAATTGTTCTTGCAAGCCGTGCAGAGATTTATTTCAGTAGTTTTCACGGCTTCCATGAAAAAGATACTACTTCTTTTTATCGGCATAGATATACCTCTCACGAGAGAAAGGGCGGACACAAGGGATCATTGAAAAGAAATATGACATCAAAATAACGGAGATAAACAACTTTTAAAGCAATAATTTAGACTGGGGTGGGGGTGAGAGGGGATAATATTATCGTTGGTTTGGTTTTTGTTTGTGTGTACGCGTTCTGGGAATGATTTCTTTAAATAAAGAATTGTTTCAGATAGTCTTATGCATTTTTTTCAATTGTCGACTTATTCATCTTGACATAAGATAAGTCTCTCTCTCTCTCTTGAATGTTCCCTGCTGTTGGTATAATACCAAGATATTATTCTTATTAAGTTATTTAAATGGGAAGGGCACCACTTGTATTTTTATGATCAAAAAATTGTTATCTTAAACATTCAAGAAGAACCGAGGAATTATCATGAATCATTAGTGATTAGCAGCATAGCTTATTATCAATACTATTGG
>Ga0302271_10000534_pt1 | contig 37253 bp, 28 predicted proteins | sample III_Bog_N1_1_FD_198767 | JGI IMG/M metagenome (GOLD analysis project Ga0302271, IMG submission 198767) | Peat permafrost microbial communities from Stordalen Mire near Abisko, Sweden - III_Bog_N1_1 | ecosystem: Environmental > Terrestrial > Soil > Wetlands > Peat | place: Sweden: Abisko... | reverse complement strand
TTACAACAAGCCCGGAAATGTATTTGTGGGCGTTACCCATCGGCTCGATCGACCGGTGAGCGGAGTCACCTTATTTGCCAAAACAAGCAAAGCCTTAGCCCGACTCAACGAGATGTTCAAAAATCACGAGGTGAAGAAAAGTTACTGGGCTATTGTGAAACAAGCCCCGAAGGAACAAGAGGCTACTCTCACTAACTTTTTGGTACGCAACGAGAAGCAAAACAAAACATACGTCTATAGCACCGAGCGACACGATAGTAAAAAAGCAATTCTTCACTACAAAGTGATTGCCTCTTCGGACAATTATTTTTTATTAGAAATTGATTTGCAAACCGGGCGTCACCACCAGATACGCTGCCAGTTGGCACAGATAGGCTGCCCAATTAAAGGCGATTTGAAATACGGGTTTGCACGTTCTAACCCCGACGGCAGTATTTCGTTGCATGCCCGCAGTTTGTCGTTTGTCCATCCTGTCTCCAAAGAAGAAATCAGCATCATTGCTCCGGTGCCTGACGATACCCTGTGGAAAATGTTTGAGAAGAGTCAACAATAAGGAAAATGGGGTAATGTGTTAATTGGTTAATGGGGTAATGAATCTGAATCGGGAATAAAATTTAGAGCAGTTTATTCACATTTTAAAGCTTCTAATGCCTCCCAATAGGCAAATTGTCGTATTGACCCACTACCAAATTAATTCAGATTTGGATTTTGCGGAAAGTCAGCCCATCGTTTATATTTGCCTCCCATAGCTTTCATTGAGCGACCCCACAGTGTTTCGGTTCCCGATAGCAGGAGAGCCTCATCCTGCGAAGCCATCTTAGATACCAGCCACGATTGATGTTTAATCTCTTCCTCTAATTGTTTGTTGTCCCAACCTGCATACCCTAAAAAGAAACGTACTTTTCCCTCCAGTCCGAGACCGGCATTGACAACATCGAGTAAATACAAAAAATCGCCGCCAAGAAACAGGTCTTTTGTAATGGATAAACTTTGTGGAATTTCCGCAATGTTGTGCAGATAAAAAAGCGATTTCGACCCGACCGGACCACCACAATATACAGGGATATTCTCCTCTATTGTAATCCCTTCCACTATTTCGTGAAGAAACAGTTTAAGCGGCTTGTTAAGCACCAATCCCATACTCCCTTTTTCCGAATGTTGGCTAAGTAACACCACCGAGCGACCAAAGTAAGGTTCGTTCATAAACGGTTGAGCAATCAACAAGCGCCCTGCGGCAGGTTGAAAACCGGAGTCGATATTTAAGAAAGAGGAGTCGAGAAACATATTTTCACCAATTAATATAGCAAAAATAGTGTGCTTTCAGCGATTTGATTCCTTTTAGGCCTGTTTTTTCTTGCGAACTGTCTTTTTAGGCTCTTTCACCTCGCTGTTCACAATTTCCAAGCAAGCTTCATACGACAATTCTGCAGGTTCCGTTTTGGCTGGAATCTTGTAGTTTTTCTTTTTGTAGGAAATGTATGGCCCGTAACGCCCGTTAAGCAGCTTCATTTCGGCATCCTGTTCAAACACCTTGATTTGGCGGTTTTTATCGGCTTCGCGTTTGGCAAGAATCAGTTCGATGGCTGTTTCGGAAGTGACTGTCATCGGGTCTTCGGTCTTGGGTAACGAGCAGAAAATACTATTGTGACGAATATATGCGCCAAAACGACCAATAGCAGCGGTCATCTCTTTGCCCTCAAATTCGCCCAGACTACGTGGCAATTTAAATAGCTCAAGTGCCTCTTCAATGGTGATTGTGTCAATCATCTGCCCTTTGTTGAGCGAAGCAAACTGAGGTTTTTCCTCATCTTCTTTTACTCCCACCTGCACCATCGGTCCAAAACGACCGATACGTACCGATATCTGACGGCCTGTTTTGGGGTCAGTGCCAAGGATTCGTTCACCATTGCGGCGTTCCGAATTGGTAATGGCATCTTCCACCGTAGGATGGAATTTTTTATAAAAGCTATCGAGTGCTTCCACCCAATCTAATTCGCCTTCGGCTATATCATCAAACTCTTTTTCGACGTTGGCAGTAAAATTATAATCAAGAATATCAGGGAAATAGTCGGTCAGAAAGTCATTCACCACCATTCCGATGTCGGTAGGAATAAGTTTCCCCTTATCGGCTCCGAATCGTTCGCTTTTAATCTCGTCCTTGATTTTTCCTTTAGAAAGAGTAAGGAGTACAAAATCGCGCAACTCACCGTCAAGATTCGATTTTTCTACATATTTGCGTTTCTGAATGGTAGATATGGTCGGAGCATAAGTAGATGGACGTCCAATACCCAACTCTTCGAGTTTGCGTACAAGCGCTGCTTCGTTGTAGCGCGGCGGACGTTGCGAGAAGCGTTCCTGCGCCACTACTTGCTTCATATCAAGCACTTGCTTAATGTTGAGCGGTGGCAACAACGGTTCGGCATCCTTTTCCGTCTCTTCGTCCGACGACTCCATATACACACGCAAAAAACCGTCGAACTTAATTACTTCGCCGGTTGCCAGAAATTTCTCCGGAGAGTTGTTCAAGCCAATAGTGACAGTAGTGCGTTCGAGTTGTGCATCGCTCATTTGCGAAGCAATGGTACGTTTCCAAATCAGGCTATAGAGGTTCTTTTCCTGTGCCGATCCTGAAATTTCGTGCTTATCCATGTAGGTGGGACGAATGGCCTCATGCGCCTCTTGTGCCCCCTTGCTTTTAGTCTGAAACTTACGAAACTGCCAATATTGCTCGCCCATTGTATCAAAAATCTCCTTCTTGGAAGTTCCCAAAGCCAAATCGGAAAGATTGACCGAATCAGTACGCATATAAGTGATTTGCCCGGCTTCATAGAGCCTTTGAGCAATCATCATAGTTTGCGATACCGAATAGCCCAACTTGCGGGCTGCTTCCTGTTGCAAAGTAGAAGTGGTAAATGGAGGTGCGGGCGACCGTTTGGAAGGTCGCGTCACGATATCGTCAATGGTGTAAAGGCTCTCTTTGCATTTTTCGAGAAATGCATACGCCTCTTCTTTTGTCTTAAAACGGTGTTGTAGTTCGGCTTTCAGCTCTACAGCTTTGCCTTCGGCATCTTTTACAAGGAAAATGGCAATGACACGGAACGAAGCTTCGGAGACAAAGGCCTGAACCTCGCGCTCGCGATCCACCACAAGGCGCACAGCCACCGATTGTACACGACCGGCTGAAAGCGATGATTTGACTTTGCGCCACAACACGGGCGAAAGCTCAAAACCTACAATCCGGTCGAGAATGCGGCGTGCCTGTTGGGCATTCACCAGGTCAATATCAATATCGCGGGGTTGCTCTATGGCTTGCAGAATAGCCGTCTTTGTAATTTCGTGAAAGGCAATACGGCGCGTATTTTCCTTTTTCAGTTTCAACGTTTCAAATAAATGCCATGCAATTGCTTCTCCTTCGCGATCCTCATCAGATGCCAACCAAATAATCTCCGCAGCATCGGCAGCCTTCTTCAAATCGCTGACTAACTTCTTTTTATCGGATGACACAGTATAAGAAGGAGTAAAGCCATTTGCCACATCTACCCCAAAGTCGTGTTCCTTTAAATCACGGATATGCCCAAAACTCGACATGACAGTGTAATCACTGCCCAGGAATTTTTCAATCGTTTTCGCCTTGGCCGGCGACTCAACAATCACCAAGTTTTTTGACATACCATATAATTTTTGAAAGGATAAGTAAGCCTGAATAAAAAACAAACAATATTGATTTGTCTATTAATCAACCTTATAGCACAAAAGTGCAGAAATACACCTTCCTTGTGTTAATCGGGTGCAAAGTAACAAAATGTATTGCTTAACTGCCAAATTTTCAGCATTATTTTTTCATAAAGATGCATTCTATCTGTATTTTCATTGTAAATTTGCATTTTCGAAAACCATACCCCATTGACTTAAAGCCAATTATGAAAAATGATTTAAAAACAATTTTTGAAAGAAAAGGTTTGGTAATGAATAAATTGTCTGTTTTATAGTGGGGAAAACAAGATTTTATCCGAAAAACTTGGGCATAAAGAAAAAAATGTAACTTTGCATCATGATGAAGAAAAACGAATTTATCGGAGTGATACTCCTTTTCTCGCTTTTGCGGGTGATTTTAGTATCGGTCATGGGGCTAATGCCTCAGGATGCCTATTATTGTTATTATGGCGACCATCCGGCACTCTCTTACTTTGATCATCCGCCGATGATTGCGTATATGTTGAAACTTTTTGTGATGCTTTTGGGCAAATCGGTACTTACTCTGCATATTGCCGATTTTGTAGTCACTTCCTTTACGCTCTACTTTATTTATCTTTTTTTACGCCATTTATTGCATGGTGAGGAGCTGAAAAGAGCTTTCCTGCTTATCGTGACAGCACCTTTTATTACCTTATTATGTATAAACAGCACGCCCGATGTGCCTTTGCTGTTCTTTTGGTCGCTGAGTTTACTGCTTATCTATCGTGCCGTTACCGGCAACCGCTGGTATTATTGGCTTGCGGGTGGCCTTGCAGCAGGATGTGCCTTCGACAGCAAATATACGGCACTTTTTCTTGTATTCGGTCTCTTCCTGTTTTTACTCTTCTCGCAGGAACATCGTTGGAAACTATTATCGTGGAAATTCCTGCTCTTTTTGGTGGTATTTGCCGTGGCCGTATTGCCTGTTGTGATTTGGAATATTCAGAACGAATTTATTTCGCTGAAGTATCAATCGACCCAACGGGCATCTAATATGACAGGGTTGAAAATAGACCCACGCTTCTTCTTCGGATACGTTGGATCTCAATTAATTCTTGCGCTTCCTCTATTTTTCTTAGTGCTTTTTCGGTCGGCGGTTGACATCATCAGACAGTATATGATGCGAATCCGTATTGAAGAAAAACAATTTTTTGCCGCGTCATTTGCATTGCCTTTTTTACTGTTTTTCACTGCCATCTCACTTACTTATTGGGTGAAAATCAACTGGATATTACCCGTGTATTTGTCAGGAGCCGTATTGGCAGTTACCTATTTCAAGACCAATAAATTTATTCGTTGGCAAACCGGTTTTTCTATTCTTATTCATCTTGTGGCCATTGTGGAACTTGCATGGATGCCGGCGCCGGTACATTCGGACGATACATGGTGGGGATGGGACAAATTGGCTACTCAGGTAAAAACCGTAAAATCGGCATATCCCGGTTATTTTGTCTTTTCGGACGACTCATACAAAACTTCGGCGGCTCTCAATTTCTACCTGCCCGAACATGTGTATGCCGGAAATCTGATTGAAAAACCGGCGTTTCAGTTTGCACTTGATGACAAAAATCTGCACCCGCTTACGGGCAAAAATGCCATTTATGTTACCTCGGAACTCAACAAAAAGAAACGAGCTGACGAGGGTAAAGTACAGGATATATTGCAACGTTATTTTACAACAGTACAACCTCTTGACAGTATTTTACTGAAAGACGGAAACGGAATTGTGCAACGTAAATTTGCCGTCTTTGAGTGCAAAGATTATCATCCGAAGCTAAAATAATAGAGTTGCTCCATTTCAAAACAGAGCGAATTTAAATGGAACTCCGCAAGTAAGTCCTTCAATTTTAATTAAAAACTTTGCGTCGTGAAACAATCCAAGACAAAAAGAAGGCTTAAAAAAATTGACCTTCACAAGTTTGTACCCCGCGTGGCAGGTGAAGGTACACCTCCAGGCACCGTCGAATATATTGGAAAGCCACGAGAAGAAATGGTCACCATCAACGTCATTGACTACGATGAAACTAACGTGAAAGAGATGTCGGTCTCTACCGTGGATGAGCTAAAACCATTTATAGAAAGCCCCAATGTGACATGGATACTGGTAACCGGTGTGCATGATACGGGTATTTTGAATCAAATTGGTAACCTGTTCAAAATTAATTCGCTCGAACTCGAAGCCATTGCCAACACCACCGAACGCCCCACAATGGAGGAACGTGAGGATTATATCTTTGTGGTTCTCAAAGCAATGCAACTCGATGCCGAAACAAGCGAAGTAACCATAGAGCAGGTAAGCATGGTGTTGGGTAAAAACTATGTAATTACGTTTCACGAAACAAAACCAATGCTGTTCGAATCATTGCGCAACAGGATTATTGCCAGCAAAGGCCGTATTCGCCGCTTTACTGCCGATTACCTGCTTTTTGCATTGTCAGACATACTTATTGACCAGTATTTCACCTTATTGGAAGATATTGGAGAAACAATAGAAACAACCGAAGAACAGTTGATTTTGTCTCCGGGACAGGCTAATCAGGAATTGATTTATAAGCTAAAACGGAGATTGGTGTATGTCAAAAAAACGATATGGCCCACACGCGAAGTGATGTCATCGCTTCAACGCTCCGACCACGTGCTTATACACGAAGGTACAAAAATGTACTTCCGCAATATTTACGACCACACGGTGCAGATTATCGAAACTCTCGAAAGTTTGCGCGATCTTACTTCGGGTATGATGGATCTCTACATGTCGGCAGTGAGCAACCGGATGAATGAGATAATGAAGGTGCTCACCATCTTCTCGGCGATTTTCATTCCTATCACCTTCCTTGCTGGAGTATATGGCATGAATTTCAAAATAATTCCCGAATTGAGATGGGATTATGGATATTATGCGTTTTGGGGAGTGACGGTAATAATTACGGTGATAATGCTCTTCTATTTCAAAAGAAAGAAGTGGTTTTGATACAAAAACGGGGCTTTATGCTCATCGGCCAAACAATAGTTGGCGTAAAAAAGAAGATTTACGCACCAGCCAAATAGTCAACCATGTGCATAAGCCTGTGGCAATAAATACCAGAATCATTTCAATACCCGATTTTTTCAATGTCGTTTCACCCAATAGGTCTGCAAAGAGGTAAATCCAGATAAAGTGAGACGCATAAATTGCCAGCGTATTCACCGAAAGCCACTGCACTATGACATTAGTGCGTTGAAACAAACGGCTCAGCTTGAAAAACAATACAAGTGCCGGAACCGGTGTCAGCCATCTGATAATCTGCGCATATACTGAATTTGCATCACAAGCAATCGGCAGTCCGAAAGTATTGACATCGCCGGTACGATTCCAGACAAATTCCAGTCCCACCCAGGCTATTATCAAAAATAAAATTATTGGAAGATTGATTTTCTTAATCAGATTTCGCTGCCGAAACAGGCAACCCAATAAAAAAAACGGATAATAGAACCTCAACAAGCCTACACCGTAATAGTTCGGAAAATCCCAAAACGGAGCTGCAACATAGAGCATTAGTAAAAACAAGAGCGAAAACAGATAAAAATATTTAGTTTTTTGCAGCAGATGATAAACCACATCTATGAGGAACAGTGCCCACAAAAACCAAAGACCACCTTTGCCCGGAAACTGAATTACGTCCCAATAATATGAGGGTAAAATAGCCCAGTTACCTTGCTGAAGATCGAGACGGCGGTAATAAAATGCGTAGAGCACCATCCAGACAAGAAACGGCACTATCAACAAGCGTACACGTTTCCACAGAAATCCATGATTGTAACCTGAATGTGCCAGATAACCGCTTATAAAGATAAATAGCGGCATGTGAAAAGAGTAGATAAAGCGGAAAAGCAGATTGGAATCAAAGTCGGTAACCAATGAATACTGAATGGAATGTCCAATCACCATCAACACAATAGCAAAAGCTCTTAACCAATCAATTCCGTAATCTCGCTCCATTCCTGCGTGTTTCTTTTGTTATGGTAAAATAATTACGCCGAACTAAAATTCCTCTGTTTCGGCTTGCAAATGGGACGCATCCTCCGGCTCAGCATGAATATAGACTTCGCTACGAGGTACAAGTGCCTGAATTTTAGACTCTATTCTGTCGCACACAAAGTGAACCTCTCTCAAACTTAATTCAGGATCAAAATGCACATTGAATTTAATAAAGGTATCCGCCCCTGCTGTGCGTGCTTTTAATCCATGATATTTAAGCACTTCAGGGAATTCTTTCAATACATCACGTACCACCTGAGTAGTGTTAAGCGGCGATTTATCAAGTAACACATCAATTGCCTTGCGGCCTAATTGATACGACACAAACAATACAATGACAGCCACCACTAATGCCGCTACTGAATCCGCATAGAAGAACACGGGCAATTGAGTCCACTCGTAAATTTTCACACAAATCAAACCTAAAAGCACTACAAACGAACTCCAGATATCGGTAGAAAAATGTAATGCATCGGCTTCCAGTGCCTGACTATGATGCTTTTTTGCCACAGCATACAATTTTCTGGAACGCCAATAATCAATCACAATAGAAGTAATAACCACAATGAAGCTGAATACGGTTTGAATGGTATTTAATTCCAGACCTTTGCCCGAAATTATTCGGTGAGTGGCTTCAGACACAATCCATAAGCAGGTAACCAGCAATAATATAGTTTCCATGAGAGCCGACAGGTTTTCCACTTTCCCATGGCCGTAATTATGATCTCTATCTGCAGGTTTGTCGGAAACTCTCACTGAAAAGAAAGTGATAACAGCTGCCACAAGGTCGAGACCCGAATGCAACGCTTCCGAGAGAATACCCAAACTGCCTGTCAGCGCACCGATAATCAGCTTGAAAAAAGTGATAAACGTAGCTGCAATTACTGAAATAAGCGCTACACGTTTTTTTTCTTGTATCATAATCAAAATATAACCTGCTCACACAGAAGAAAATATTAGTTTTTTTCAATTGTGTTTAAGTGCTGCAAAGATAATGAAAACTAATCAATAAAATCAAGAAATAGAGACTTGTCAATGTGGCTTTAGCCATCGCATCCACATGGCAACATTGTGACAAGTAGTCTTTAATATGGCAGATTTTAATCAAGCCTAAGCTGAATCTTTATGCCGATAAATAGAATGTTCTCGCTTATTTTTATTAGACACATTACAGTTTCTCATACAACATACGTGGAATCAACTTCAGAAACAGAGCCACATAGCGCCATCGTTTTGTAATATAAACTACTGATTTTTTCTTTTCGAGCGCTTTCACAATTTGTTTTGCCGCTTTTTCGACCGGAGCCGACCAAAACACCCCATCGCCGTGCGCCATCTCTGTATCAACAAATCCGGGGCGAATATCGGTTATAGTCATTCCCAATTTCTGATAATGAACTTTTTGACGCAACGCCTGCAAATAATTGATTTGATACGCTTTACCGGCATTGTAAGCCGGTGCAAATCTTCCACCGCGAAGTCCGGCCACCGAACTGATTGAAGCAAAATGACCATGTCCCTGCTTTTTGAAATAGTTGTAAGTCCAATCGGCAATACAGGTGAATCCCACCACATTTGTATCCACCGATATTTTCTCAATATCGTACTCCAACTCCTCGTTGCGCTTTCCTGCGCCCGAACTTAAAAGCAATAAATCAAGTCCGCCAAGTTCAGTAACGAGTGCTTCGAGGCACCTTACAGTGGAGGAGGTATCGGTTACATCAAACACTTTCACCACAAAATTATCAGGATACTGATACTGCAACTCGCGGAGCAGCTCTTCGCGCCTTCCGGTAATACCCACTATATATCCCGTTTCGGCAAACAACTGAGCCACACCTCGTCCTATACCTGAGGTAGCACCTACCACTATTACCTTTTTCATTTATTGTTGGTTGTGTTGGGCTAAAGCCCATGGAGAAATGCTATATTACTATCCGTCACTTAAAAGTGACGGCAATGAAGAGCCACAATTTGCACTAATAGTTAGGATTTTGTAATATCAAAATTGAGAAAGTTGCTTAATACATCTCATTTTTTCATCGCACATTCTAATCTTTCAGTTCACAGATTATTCTTTGCCGTCTGCTTTAGCTGACGGACAGAAGCATCTCCAATCCCCGTGGGCTTTAGCCCCAAGTTAGCTATCCTTTGATTATCTCAAAACCATATTTTTCCATAAAACCTGCAACCTCATCAGAGAATGGACGAATAGTGTGATGATTTTCTTGATTATTAATATACGAAACTACTATATCTACATGCGATTGACTAACCGATACTGCAAAATAATCATCTTGCCATGCAAAAGCAGACGGAATAAGAGCATGTTTATTAATCCAAAAAGACGATTCTCCCTTTATCAATTGTGCAACCTCTGCCATAGTCTGATTTTTGCCTAATGCAATCAAGCAATGCAAATGCTCAGAATACCCATTAATGGCTTGCAGAAAAATATTTTTCTTTTTGCAATTATCTACGATATGTTGTTGAACCTTAGTTCTCACCTCTTTTGTCATTAAAGGTTGTCTCTCTTTTGTTGAGAAAACAACATGAACCCAAATTTTCACAAATGACATAATACAATGTGTTTTTTGGGCTAAAGCCCATACTGATTTTCTATATTACTAACCGTCCCGTAAACGGGACGACAATGATAAACCACAAATTGTGCTAAGAATAATGTTTAGCAATATCAATAGTGAGAACGATGCTCGATACATCTCATTTTTTCATCGCACTTTCTAATCCCGCTGCGCTCAGATTATTCATTGCCGTCACTTTTAAGTGACGGATAAAAGAGCAATCTCTGAATTGGGGCTTTAGCCCCAAATAAAACTTCGGCATCCTCTTCACATTCCGCTGTAAAGTTCCATAAAATTATTGAAAAAACAAACGAATTTTACCAAAAAAGGAAGCTACAGATAAAAAATAACAGTTCTGTCCGACTCTTTCTCTCAAACATATTTATTTCTGCTTCCTCCCATACACAAAAACTCCCCCGAATTCTTGCATTCGGGGGAGTTGTAAGAAAAAAGGCTACACTTATTTTCCATCGGTTGAAGTAGTTGTTGTAGTCGTATCATTGCCTTTCGATGCACGACCTTTGCCACCGCTTACCACCGTGCGTGCACTCAAATAATTGTTGTAAAAATCGGGTTGTGAAAGTTTATACTGCAACATCAATTTATCTATCACCCCTTTAAACAACTGAATGTTTTGCCAGAAGAGGTCAGCCAGATTCTTTGTAATAGTGGTTCCTTCCGAAATCGCTTTGCGTGGTAATAACGCAATGTTTTTGAAATCAACTATATTTGTATCCAGCTCTGTGAGTAATACGGGAGTCAATCCGTAAGGAGTTAATTCTGTTTCGTGTTCACGGGCAACCATCAAAATAATATGGCACCGATCTGCACTTTCAGGGTCACGGGCAGCAATCAGGTCGGTGTAGCTAAAACTGACACTGTTGCGTAATGTCTCATTTTTCTTACCCGCAGCGTAGGCATAAATAATGCCGCTTACCACAATTGCTTTTTCAACCATTGCTTTGCGTAGGTTACCTTTATCAAGTGCAATCCCCAAACGGATAGTACGTTGTTGTTCACCCGCTTCATCAATAGCCACCACATTACTTTTTGCCTGAGCCACGGCATCTTTGAGCGGAATATTTGTCTCATAGGATAAGGCTCCTTCATCCAATAGTTTGATTGTCAAACCAAACATATTGCGTTGATTGATTTGTGTGTTTGTCATAATTTGTATTATTTAGAATTTTGGGTTAAACATAATATATTTTGACTAAATATCCAAATCAATCAAATAATAACAATTAATCAAATCTACAAATCACATAATTAAAGGATAAAACTCCATTTCATGAAGCACAAATAAACATTTATCACTCTAATATACAGCTACTTTTGCTGGCAATCCACATCTATTGTGTTATCACATTCATCTATTCAATTGCACTGGTAATTATTACAGTACAAGAATGGTTAAAACAAAAGAAATGTCTTGTTTTTTCAATCAAAAAAGCAATGTTTTTTGATAAAGAGGAGCTTTATTTACAAAAGGAGTGGGTTTTGACAGAATTAGAAGGCATTTGTATTATGCATTATCGCATATTTAAATATATAGTGGTCGTATTTAAATCTCCAATAGCATTCTTTAAATATTATGCGTTAACATTTAACGGTTCATTGGTCATTGGTTAGAACCAAACAATCGATAACGCAGAAGAAGCAGTCATAATTAGTGATGGATGTGCATATCATTTATGACAAGTATTAATCTTGAAACGATAAGCATTCCTCTTTTTTATAGAAGAGCTGCTATTTAAGATGCAGTCGGCTATTGAGAATGAGTAGAGGCTCCATTTAATGAGAAGGGAGTCATATTTCTGTCCGCAGATTGTTCACTGCCTTCTGTTTCTAAGGAAGAGAAAACTGTACCTGATTTCAAATTAGTTTTAGCCGAACATCAATGTTCTGTGTTGGGCTAAAGCCCATACTGATTTGCTCTATTAGGAACCGTCAGCTAAAGCAGACGGCAATGAAGAGCTGCAAGCTGTGCTAATAAATAATGTTTAGCAATATCAATAGTGAGAAAGTTGCTTAATACATCTCATTTTTTTATCGCACATTCTAATCTTTCGGTTCACAGATTATTCTTTGCCGTCTGCTTTAGCTGACGGACAAAAACAATTACACTGCCGAGGGCTTTAGCCCCAAAGAAATATTGTTTGATAGCAATAAGCACATCTCCACAGATTAATTCACTCTCTTTATATTTGCTCCCAGACTTCTGAGTCGTCCGTCAATATTCTGATAGCCGCGGTCAATCTGTTCAATATTGTCGATAATGCTTTTCCCATCAGCTGAGAGGGCTGCAATAAGTAGCGAGACTCCGGCACGTATATCGGGCGATGTCATGCGGGTGCCACGCAATGCCTGTTCGTGATTCATTCCTATCACCACCGCGCGGTGCGGGTCGCAAAGAATAATTTGAGCGCCCATCTCTATCAGTTTATCGACAAAAAAGAGGCGGCTCTCAAACATCTTTTGATGAATCAGCACACTCCCTTTGGCCTGAGTAGCCATGACCAGCGCCACACTGATAAGGTCGGGAGTGAAACCCGGCCACGGTGCATCGGCAATGGTCATAATGGAACCGTCGAAGAAGCGTTGTACCTTGTAGTGATCTTGTTGCGGAATGTAAATATCGTCGTTGCGGAATTCAAACTCAAGTCCCAGTCGTTGAAAAATCTCGGGCGTGATACCCAAATGTTCCCGTCCCACATTTTTGATGGTCAACTCCGACTGTGTCATGGCAGCCAGTCCGAGGAAGCTTCCCACCTCAATAATATCGGGCAAAATGCGATGTGCACATCCTCCCAACTCCTTTACGCCTTCTATAATAAGCAGATTGGAACCCACTCCCGAAATTTTCGCCCCCATGGCATTGAGCATGGTGCAGAGCTGGAAGAGATAAGGCTCGCACGCAGCATTAAACACAGTGGTAGTGCCCTGCGCCATTACGGCAGCCATCACAATATTGGCTGTTCCCGTCACCGAAGCCTCGTCGAGCAGCATATACACACCTTTGAGTCCTTTAGTGGTGACCGTCATTTGCGATTCACTCTCCACATAACCCACCTCAGCTCCTAATTTCTGGAAACCGATATAGTGTGTATCCAACCGACGACGCCCAATTTTATCGCCACCTGGCTGTGGCACAACCGCGTAGCCAAAACGGGTCAGCAACGGCCCCACCAGCATAATGGAACCTCTCAATTCGGTAGCGCGTTTGGCATAATCCTCGCTTCGCAACGCGTCAAGGTTCACCGCATCAGCCTGAAAGGTAAATTCGCCTTCTCCAAGCTTTTCCACCTTCACTCCAATAAGTTGTACCAGTTCAATTAGTTTATTTACATCCCGAATATTGGGTACATTGCTGATAGTTACTTTTTCGGCAGTAAGCAATACTGCACATATAACCTGCAACGCTTCATTTTTAGCCCCTTGCGGTACAATTTCGCCCGAAAGTCTGTTGCCACCGATAATTTCAAATGCTGCCATTTTGTTATAGTTTAGCTTTCGCTGTTTTGATAATTCAAATAGATTTTAGATTCTAGACACAAGAACTATGATGAAAATACACTAACGACTGAGCCTATGGATATTTGGCAGTTTGCGAGAGTGTTCACTGTCGCCCTGCGATAAAGTGAATACGGGAGCAAAACCGGCTAATTGTACGTCTGCTAGCTAATGCCAATAAACGTGTGTAGCGGTTAGTACTTTCTTCCGTTGTTTTGTTGTGTCGTGTCAAGTTTACATTCGTACTTAATTAAGCCAATTTTACTGCTTTCTTTAGCTGTTAACTGCGGATACAAGTCATCTTTTGTATTTGGAATACCATCTTCGCCCGAAGAAAACAATTTATACTTTTCGCCTACCTTCAAATAATTGTATAAATTATCCTTTCTTTGTTGATTGGATTGTATAGCGTCATAAATAAAAACACTTTTGTCGTCTTTTGTTAGCTGTTGTAAACTGTCAGGATATTGTCCATTTTGTAACTTGTAGTACTCTATATTTTTTACCAAGCTGTTAAGTTGCATTTGTGACATTTCTTTAAATCCCCTTGTAAAAATAGAAGAATGATTGCTAGCGTAGAATAGTGAAGAATAAATTATAATCGTAAACACAATCCCACCCACACCAATCAAAGTAAACCATTTATCCTTAAATCTTGTCGCACCCAAAATAATAAACACTAACCCAACAAATGCACCAATTAAAGGAATTAAACAAATTAGTCCTAATAAGTATGGTGGTTTTTTATTGGTCGTTTCAACGATAGGGTTTGTGGTTCCTCTTGTCTTTATAATTTTGCTTTGAACGATTCCTAAAAAGTTGGTTAATTCGTTGTCGGAAGTAAATGCTCTTCTTGGAATCAAATAGAATTTCTTGTCGGCAAGCAAAAGTGAAACAAATTGTTCATTTGCTTTGAATGACACTATACTTTCCCAATTCCAAGTTCCTTTTCTTGTCGCGGTCTCAAAGTACAACCCACTTTCAGTAATGCTTAGCTTTTTCTTCTCCAAATATCCAGGTTCACTTGATATTAATTTGCTAAATTTGTTTATGGATACCAAATATGGAGTTAGATAGAAAATTATTAGAAAAAGTATTCCTGAAATAAATGTACCTGCAATAAACTTTGTCCATTCAAATGGTTGTCCAGCAAACGCAAAACCAATTAATAACGGGAATGCTACTACTGCAAAAATTCTTTTTTGAAGTGCATTTATGAAATGCTGCTTATAAAATGTTTTGTAGTCTGTCTTTGTGATTTCAAATTCTAATTCCATTGTAGTCTGTTTATTGTTTATTTCGTTTTTATAGCATTACACCCAACAATCAAATTTACGCTCTTTGTGTTTTATTTGTGCCATTCGCGTTCAAACCAAATTTGAGGTGTATTCGCTGAATATTATGCAAAAATACAATAGTTTCGCTATTCCCGAAATTCCATTTTCGAAATATGACCGATTTATTGTAATTTTGAACTTCAAAACAACGCCAATGATTCTTCTGGAACATCCTTCACTCAAATCGTTCAACACCTTCGGAATTGAGGCAGAAAGCCGCTATTTCACCGAACTGACACACGAAAACGACCTTCGCGAATTGCTGCAAAGCGGTCTGCTGCAACAGCAGCCTTTTTTTATTCTTGGTGGGGGAAGCAATGTGATTTTCTCAAAAAATTATCCGGGCATTGTGGTCAAAGTGGGTCTGAAAAGCATCGAAATGGTGAATGAAGACACCGAAACTATCCTTCTCAAAGTTGCTGCCGGTGAAAATTGGAGCAATTTTGTCGATTATTGTGTAGAAAAAGGTTGGGGTGGAGTGGAAAACCTCACTGCCATACCCGGCACAGTGGGTGCAAGCCCCGTTCAGAACGTCGGAGCGTACGGAACGGAGGCCAAAGACGTCATTGAGTCGGTAGAAGCTTACGAAATCGTGACGGGCTTCAAACACACCTTCACCAATGTCGAGTGCAAGTTCGATTATCGTAATAGTATCTTCAAACAAGCACTGAAAAACCAATTTGTCATCACCTCTGTCACTTTCCGTTTGCAAAAAACGCCGCATCTTCAACTCGGTTATGGGGCTGTGAAGTCACAATTGGACAAAGAGGGCATCGTCTCTCCCACCCTTGCCGATGTGAGCCGTGTCATTGCACAACTCAGGGAGATCAAACTCCCCGATCCCTCTAAAATAGGTAGTGCCGGCAGCTTTTTCAAAAATCCCGTCGTTTCTATCGCACAATACAATACCCTTAAAGCACAATACCCTACTCTTGTGGCCTATCCGCACCACGAAGGTTACAAACTTGCTGCCGGGTGGCTGATTGAACAATGCGGGTGGAAAGGTAAACAGCTTGGCAAGGTGGGCGTTTATCCCTTACAGGCGCTTGTATTATACAATTTGGGCGGCTGCACCGGAGCCGAAGTGCTTGCCCTGTCGAAAGCAATACAACAATCGGTGAAGGAAGCCTTTAATGTCGCATTAGAACCAGAAGCAATATTTGTGTAGGAGCCTCCCCCTTCCGATGGCTATCGGAACCCTCCGAAGTTGAAAATCCCGCAAGGCGGGGGAGGGGTGACAAATCTGAAGTCCTACTCTTGCCTATATGAATAGAGAACAAATCATTAATTGATCCAAAATATTTATTTGAAAACAAATATAAGTAATGCTCAAGAAGCAATCTCGTATAATCTCATAAGTTGTACTGTCAAAGTCCCTCTCTTGTGGAGAGAGATTTAGAGAGAGGTCTAATTTTAGGATACAACATTATTGTTGTTTCTATTACATACGTTCCATCGAGATAAATCAATATTAATCAATTTCACGACACTCTTTACTCAGATTTCTCCCTCTCCTTTGGGGAGGGCTGGGGAGGGGTCAAATACTTATCCATGTCCAATCGTTTTGCCGATATTATCCTTCCTCTGCCTGTAGCCGGCAGTTTCACCTACATCATTCCCGAAGAATTGACGGAGTCGGTGAAGATTGGCATGCGCGTGGTGGTACCCTTTGGCACAAAGAAAGTATATACCGGCATTGTACGTTATATTCATGCCGTTCCGCCAAACCTCGCTTCGGTGAAGGAGATTATCGCGGTACTCGACAATTCACCCATTCTTCGACGCCCACAACTCCCTTTTTGGGAATGGATTGCCCATTATTACATGGCTTTTATCGGCGATGTATATACGGCTGCAGTTCCTTCGGGGTTGAAGTTAGAGAGCGAAACCTCTATCACACTCAATCCCGACTTTGAAGCACAAGCACCTTTTACCGACAAAGAGACACGCCTCTACAATGCCCTTTCAGATGGCAAATCGCACTCTATCAAAGAGCTAACAAAAGTAACAGGCTTCAAAACTATTCTTCCAACGGTGAAAAATCTGTTGGACAAAGAGGCAATCGCCCTTGCGGAAGAGTTAAAGGTGGCCTACAAACCCAAAAGACTTCCTTACGTGCGTCTCACAAAAGAAGCACAAAGTGAGGAGCAACTTCACATTCATTTCAATAACCTCAAACGGGCACAGAAGCAATTGAGCATGTTGATGGCGTATCTTGAGCTGTCGCGACATATTGCAAAAACGGGTAAACGCGAAGTCACAAAAAAAGAGTTGCTCGAACACACCGGATTTTCATCCGGCGTGCTCGACACATTGGTCGAAAAAAACATTCTGCAAATCTATTTCAAAGAGGTGAGTCGCCTTTCGCACGAGCATGCTGCTACTCAACCCTTAGCCACACTCAATCCTGTACAATTAACGGCATATCGGTCATTAGTCGGCCAGCTTAAGGAGAAAAATGTGGTTTTATTGCACGGCATCACTTCCAGTGGTAAGACCGAACTTTACGCTCATCTCATTGAAGAGTCGCTTCGCCTGGGGAGACAAGTGCTCTATCTGGTGCCCGAAATTGCCCTTACCACACAACTCACTCAACGCCTCGAACGACTTTTTGGTGAAAAACTTGGTGTGTATCACTCTAAGTTTTCGGACAATGAAAGGGTGGAAATTTGGAATAATTTATTGCACAACAAAGGTTATGAACTGATTTTGGGGGTACGCTCTTCTATCTTTCTCCCATTTCGCGATCTTGGCCTCGTGATTGTGGACGAAGAGCACGAAAGCAGCTACAAGCAATACGACCCTGCACCACGCTACCATGCCCGCAACGCCGCCATTGTGCTTGCCGGAATGCACGGCGCGAAAGTGGTGCTTGGAAGTGCCACTCCTGCCATCGAAAGTTATCAGAATGCACTGTCGGGTAAATACGGTTTTGTAGAACTGAACCAACGCTTCGAGGAACTTGCTCTGCCCGAAGTAATAACTGTGGATACAAAAGAGGCATACCGCAAAAAGCGGATGACAGGCCATTTTTCGGATGAATTGATAGAGAAAATGAATGTTGCCTTGTCGAAAAAAGAACAGATTATTCTTTTTCACAATCGTCGTGGTTACGCTCCTTATGTGGAGTGCAAGCAATGTGCCTACGTGCCGCGATGCCCGCACTGCGATGTGAGCCTCACGTATCACAAGCATTTCAATCAACTTACCTGTCATTACTGCGGCTACTCCACCAATGTACCAAATCTCTGTCCAAATTGTGAAACACCTACACTCGAAACCAAAGGATTCGGCACCGAGCAAGTGGAGGACGAATTACAAACGCTTTTCCCCGAGGCAAAAGCCGCTCGCCTCGATTTAGACAGCGTTCGCACCAAACGGGGCTTTGAACGCATCATTCGTGATTTTGAACTGCATAACATCGACATTCTTATCGGCACACAAATGGTAACCAAAGGGCTCGATTTCGACGATGTGAGTCTGGTGGGTATTCTCAATGCCGGCAATTTGCTCTTCTATCCCGATTTCAGGGCGCATGAACGGGCATATCAGCTCATGGCGCAAGTAAGCGGACGTGCCGGACGAAAAAACAAACAAGGATTGGTGGTATTACAAACTCCTGACACAGAACATCCTGTCATTCGTCAGGTGATTGCTAATGATTACAAGGGAATGTTTGCTACGCAGATGCAGGAGCGTCACGATTTTCAGTATCCGCCCTATTTCCGCTTGATAAACTTAGTCATCAAGCATCGAGATCCATCGGTCAACAACCACGCAGCTAACCTTATTGCACAAGAGTTGCGGGCTCTTTTGGGTCAACGGGTTTTAGGTCCTGATAATCCTCCCGTGGGACGCATCCAGAACCTGTTTATCAAACATATTTTGTTGAAAATGGAACATACCGCATCACCCGATACCGTAAAGGAACTGGTAAGAAATGTAGTAGATAAAGTAAAAGAGGATAGCCGTTTCAAATCGCTGCAGGTACATTACGATGTGGATCCTATGTAAAGCTTAATCGTAGAAATTCCACGAAAGCCCGATTTTCATTGTAGTGGGATTAAGCGGATAATTTGGCATGGAGAAATACTCATGATTCGGCATGAACGACTGATTGGCATGGTAATACTCAATGAAGAACCGGGTCCTTTTCAAATGAAAATTTCCATATACACTTGCTACAGGATAATTGCCCACCTTTTCTGCATTTTGCACATAAAACTGTCCCGTAGCAGGCTGATATGAAGGTGCATAATAGGCAGTATGATATTGAGATGAAACACCCAACTGCACTGTCAATACTTTGAATAACAGGGTGTGAAAATACAAGTTATTATACATCGCCAAACTTGGCAAAGGTAACACGTTCTGATTACTGCTCACCTGATAAACCCCTTTGTTTTCCAATACAAAACTACCTAAATGAAAATCGATAGAGGCATCGAGTGCGACCACTTGCACGCTTCCACCGTATTGTGCCGGCAATGCAGATGAGTTGAAATACAGGTAATTGGTATTGTTAGCAATTTGCAAACCGACCTTGATGTGTCGCTTTGGCAACTCAACATGACCACTGATATAGGTTTGAAGTTCTTTTTTGAATGTATTGTCCCAAATAAAATGATTAGAATAGTAATGTTGCCAGAAATAGGATGGTGACGTTGAACTTATACGAGCCTCAGCTTTTAGCGTAACCGAATCACGTAATAGAGTAAAATATCCGGCAATCTTTCCTTTCAACTCAAAATCGCCAATATGTGGACCTACAATCACAAAATTACCTTGTAGATTATATTTATAAATTCTTCCTTCATTTTTTGATAACACCCCGCCCAAACTGGTATTTTGCAGCCATGTATATGATAATGCATCTTTTGCACCCATATTCAGGTAACGATTCAATTCATTTTCAATATACGCGGTCAATCCGAATTTCAACAGACGGTTAAACTTCTCGTCCATTTGAATGGCAAACGTGTTTTTCACCGAAAGATAGGCTATTGTATCTGAGTGGATTGTCTTACTTAAATATGTATTTACAAAAAAAGTCGTATCGACAACTGATTCGTGAAAACGTTTCACATCGCTCTGTATCTTCAGAGTGTGAATAAAAGAGGTAACAGGCACAAATTCTTCGCGTACCGAATCTTTCTTCACCAATATCGTCTTATTAAATCCTATTGAATATTTTTGATTATAAAATAATCGCATGGTCTTGTAACCCGACAATGCACCCGAAAGACTCACAGGCATTGTAATCGAAGTATATTGCGTGTATGCCGACGGATTGGCTATGTAATCCGTATTTGACAAACCAGCATTTTCGTAATTAGAAAAATTCTGATAGGATAATGCTCCATATGCAGAATAATGTTTGCCCAAATAGCTGCCATATACTGCTGCTATTAGTCCTTTAGCCGATTGTTTATCATACCGACCTCTCGCATAGAGGTAATCAAACAAACCTGTAATATTCAGCCGTTTATTAGCATTTATCGACATAAGTATTTTTGTCCTTTCTTCCGATTGTTCGCCTGGAAAACTGGACAGATAAGTCAAATTTGAATAGGGAGTTTTGGTATTGTAAAAATAGAAATCGCTTGGTGCATACACATATGCATCATAAGGGGTTGAAAACAAAAAGTCTGTTTTCTTGGTACGGTCAAAGAAAATTTTCGATTGCAGAGGTGAACCAAGATTGCCATTGTAAGCATTGGCAATACTGTATGAATTGATTTGATTTTTTTCCTGAAAATCGGCTGGAATGGTATCTACAGCAACGGAATCAGCTACTCCAAAACGTTCATCTATTTTCACCGCAGTCACATGTGGAGCAACAGTGACCTTTCCGGCAGTGGTTTGCTCTTTGCCGCTACCTGATTTCCCAGGCACGGTCATCGCACTTGTTTGGGCAAATAATTGACCCACTATGCCACAAAAAACAAAGAAAAAGAGCAGAAATTTATTCACTCGAATAAAATTTAGAATATTTATTGCCATCGGAACAAGAGAAGATACAAGACAACAATAGTCCGCTCAACTACATACGAGTTAGCGAACTATTGGTATCAGTCAATGAGAATGATGCTAACATCAATATTCCCACAAATCGTTTTCAAAGTTGATAATCGAACGTTGAATACCATCTTGTTCTTTCTTAATGTCATTGGCGTTAGTCAGGTAATCAAGCAAAGTACGGTGATATTGATCTTCGACTGCTAATATATTACCCGAATAAAGACGTTGACTAAAGAAAAGATCAAAGGTCATTTCAGACGATTGGTTATCGCCCCAAAATATTTTTTCTTCCGCAAGTAATGACCTGAGTTCATTAAACTTAAACCAGCACACAATTGATTTAATCAGCGATGTTCTATCTTTAGGATAACTCATCAATGGAGCAATTGCCTCAATACGTGATTCTTGTACCGAGCGGTGCTAGTCAAAGAACCACACCTCTTTAATCAGGAAACGTTGCTGACGTTTTAAAAATTCGGTAACCGTCATGTTGTCGATTTCGAGCTTTTTGTTTGGATTAACAAAAAGAGCCGGATAAAATTCTGTATCTCCATCTTTATAAGAAAAAACACTGTTAATGAGATACTTTGTACTATCAAGAGGCACAGCTCGGTCTTTTGTAAGAACAGGTCTGAACTGATCGTCGCGAATACCTTTTTTATAGACCGTCAGAGTTTTATTGAGAACACCCTGCAACATTACATTCATCAAACTCTTCAAACCATCCACCGATTCCAATGGAAAGTATAATGGGAAGTTCTGTTTTTCGCGCATATCAATAATGCGATAAACCGTTCTTGACCATACAACATCGTCGGCACGGACTCTTGATTGAACTGCATTACGCATTTTCACAATAGTACGTTTCACTGAATCAGACAACACAGTTTCCGGTTTTTGTTGTGCCAGTGCAACAGAATCAAACGGAGATGGTGTTTCATCAAAAAACTTTTTTTCGTTTCCTTGTGCATGTAAAGTCAACAAAATTGTTGAAAAACAAACAGCACAAATAAATCTCAATCGTTGCATATTGTTCATTTTTAATTTTTTATCTATCTTCCACTCAGTTTCACGGCTAACAGTGGCAATGAGCGCACCAATCTATCCGGTCCAACTGCTTTTATACCTCTTATCAAAATACGCGATCCTACACGCTCTTGCGATAATCTATTTTTCTGCGTCCCTGAAAGTGTTGAACCGCTTGTTTCAATCACCTCACCATTAGGAAATTCCAACATAAATGAGGTAACCGTAAAGTTTGCCGAAATCAATTCGTTGACGTAATCTGCTTTCATCACACCTCCATTGAGCTGGCCAAGAGTGATACTTCCGTCAGTAACCGATTTTTCCACTCCATTGACACTATATGCCAAGAATGGACGAGGATCGGGCAATTGACGCACATTATAGGTAACACTTCCCATTGGCACAAATCCTGTGGCACCGGCCATTTTTGCAGAAATGGAAAAAGTAATTTTACCGGATGTTACATTCGGATGGCAATTCCACAATCCGCTTGGTTTTCGTGAAATGGTAGCTCCTCCACAAGTTAATTGTACATTGGCAGCAGCCACGCCCGGAACCGAAGCCGACAACTCATTGTCGATACCAGCATACACCACGTTCAAGGCTGTATTGGTAACAGTTGCACTTTTAGCCCCGACGGTATAAGAACTTTTAAATGGATAATTGCGGTTATAACCGCCATAAGTAAGACTAATAGACCCGCTATAGTCGAAACTCCCAATCTGGTTGCAAAGCATCTCATATTTTCCATCCTTTGCCAATGTCCTTCCATTAGCAGTAATTATAGGCGTTTTAGTAGAGTCAATTGCCGAAAGAACTATCGTTGCACTATATTTATCGCCCGCCATTACATAAGTAGAAACCGGAATCACAAAAGCACGCAAACTATTTACACGATAATCACCCACATCAGTTTGTGCCATTAGATATTGTACCACTTCTCCTTCAGCTATTCTCACATCTGATTCATATTTCGTTAAAATTGTAGTAACAGCTGCTACAGGCATATTTTCAAAAAGAAGTTCCTCCCAATTTCTTCCATCAACACCTTTTTCTCTATTTGTCGAAAAATTATTTTCAAACATCTTTATCTTTGCTGTATCCCCACTTACACTAGCCTGTAAAAATTTCTTGTATTCTGTAATTTTCTTTTTTAAAATTTCACCATTACGTCTCGTTATAGCATACTCGCCGGCAACATTCAGATTATCCATTTCTTTCAGATCGGTAACCGATTTATCTTTACCATAACCTAATTTAATAATATCTCGTTTGAAATTTTCGATGTACGTATACATCTCATCTGATTTCTGCTTTACTACCAATGCATGGTTCAACCAATAACCAACTTTGCTTGGATTGTTATCATAAAGAGTTTTAAAACTAGCGTAAGTGTGCGAATTACGCATGCTTTCACTTGAAATGCTTTGTAACATGCTATTATTAACCAACTCAAACCCTTTCAACACCTCTGTCGAAACATTTAACGCAAGCATTGCTGTCAGGAAGAGGTACATCATCCCGATCATCTTCTGCCTCGGCGTTTCCGGACAATTTTTTGATCCACTCATGGTTGTTGTATTCTCTTGTTAAGCCTTTGAATTCAATGCGTTAAGCATATTCCCGTACACATTATTCAAATCTGACACTTGTCGTGACAACTTGGAAACCTGTGCTTTATACTCTTCCGATTCTTTCACCGATACACTTACATTCGCTTTAAGTTGTTCAACATTTGCAACAATTGTTTTATAATGTTCCACCTGAGCTGTCATCTCAGCATTATTAGCCTGTGTTCCTTTCAATTGCAGTTCATAAAGCGAATTTAACGATGAAAGATTTTTATTAATTGTATTTACATGAGTAGCGTACACCTTGCTTTGTTCAGCAACTGCTCCTATCTCATCTTCAGCTTGTTTGTATGATTTTACAATAGCGCTTGTCGATGTTGCCAATTCGGTTTGCGATTTTGCAAACAGACCTGCTGCATCAGAAGCTGCCTGAATATTATGCACATAGGTATCTGTCACACCGGTAGCTTTGGAAATAGAAGACAATTGCAAAGCGGTATCACTCAAATTTTTAATGCTTTCATTCAAGCGCAGTACCTGAGCTTCGTCCAACATATTTTTCCCAACAGCTGTTTGAGGTGTATGCGATCCGTCGCCCATTATTGGCAAAGCATTTGCTCCATCCTCATTAAAATGAGGAAAGACTTTCTCCCATTCATAATCTTTGTGGGCTTTTTCGAGACCACTTAGGGCAAATAAAAAGGCTTCGGTACCCATACCTATACTTAACAACCAACCAGCAGCAGGCCAGTGTTGTATTTTAAAAAGAGCACCTATGATTACGACAGAGGCTCCAAAGCCATAACATCTGCTGGCAAGTTGTTTGCCTTTCTCTGTTTGCAATTGCTTAATAATACCCATAATCTCTAATTTCTAAAAGTTTTTCATTACTGCTTTCTTCTTCAAATTGGTCGATTTGACGCATCGGAAGCCGATGTAAGAACGTGATTCGGTTTGATATTCAAAAGCTTTTGAGCCACATTGTAAGTAGGCTGCTACATCTTTCCACGAACCGCCTTTTATGATTTTGCGTTTCAAAATATCAGTATCATTATCTTTTGCATTATAGGCAAAACTGGGGTTCAAATCGTGTGTAGCATTGGCATTCAGAGCCTGAAAAGCAGATTCTGTCCATTCGGAAACGTTACCGGCCATATCATACAAACCGAATCCATTGGGAGGATAAGTAGCAACTTTTGCCGTACGTACTTCGCCATCAGCTCTGTAGTTACCGCGCATTGGTTTGAAATTGGCTAAGAAACAGCCTTTTCCATCCCGAATATAAGGTCCGCCCCATGGATACATGCTTTGTTGTTTTCCGCCACGGGCAGCCCATTCCCACTCAGCTTCGGTTGGCAAACGATAATCCTGACCCTGGAATAAGTGTTTTGCATTGTAAAAGTTGGTACGCCATGCACAAAATGCTTTTGCTTGTTCCCAAGTGACACCAATTACAGGATACTGATCATATGCTTGCATGGTAAAATACTTGGTCGTAGGATCGTTGTACGAATAGGTAAAGTCGGTGCAGAATGCTAATTTATCAGGATAAATATTGATGATTTTCGTCATGTAAAAATCATCAGAACTATGAATAGGAGATATTTTTTTGGTACGCATTTGGATAGCACCACCTTCCATATAATATTCATCTACTATTGCAAAAGAGTTACGGGGATAATGACCATGCGAACGATCAAATTTATTATATTCCTTTGCTGCCTGATCAAGATCATACCAACGATATGTGTAGTTAAGCCCTTCGAACTTGTTGTTGAAGTTTTTCAAACTTTTCCAAAGCGAATCTTTCTGAGCATCGTCTTGACCTGAAGCTTTTTCCCATGTTTTTTTCCAGGGAAGCGGTTTACGCCAATCAAGCTTGGAGGTATCTTTCTTTTGGCGCCATTTTTCCGGAGCCTCACTTGCCAACATCTGGCGGGCAATTGAGTCTTTAACCCAAACCACAAACTGGCGATACTCAGAGTTGGTAATCTCTGTTTGATCCATCCAGAATCCATCTACCGACACCATCTTTGATTCACTCTTGTATGACCAAAACGCATCCTGGTCGTTGGCACCCATCATAAATGCGCCACCTCTGATCCATACCATACCGTATGGAGAGGTTTCACCTACTTTTGAAATAGATTGCCCTACTAATTCTCCTGATGGTTTGGAATGACATCCTACCAAGATTGCCAAAACAGGAAATATAAACAATAATTTTCTCATAATGAGTTTGTTATCTTTTACAATATTCTTACGCTCTTATATTTATTTCTCCTCTTGTCAAAGGAAATTTTGAAATCATAACTTACAAAAATCTCGTGCGAACCAAATGATGAAGCTATTAAACTTGACATCGGAAGGTCGAACGAATATCCTATAGAAAAACCATTTATGAGATGTATGCCACCCATAAAAATCAACGATTCGTTGAATCGGTATGCCAAACCACCCCAGAATTTATTATTATAATCCAACAGCAAATCTAAATCTGCCTGATAATTTACAAAATTAGTTTTAAGCAGCAATGAGGGTTTCAATGTAAAATACGGATTTGACATTGAAATATTGTACCCTCCGGTAAAAAAAAGCATACTTCCCACGTAAGTTTCCTGCGTATCATTCCATTTTATAGTGGGTTGTAAAGCATCCATCAGGGATAAACCCAAGTACCATTTAGGAGTTGTATAATATGCTCCTAAACTCACATCGAATGACATTCCGCTTACCTTACTGGTTGGTATCTGTGGATCTGAGCCTGCTGCAACATGATAATCATTACCATAACTACCGCTCGGTATATGTACGCTATCGCCCTCAAAACCAACGCTTATAGCTCCTAAATTTGCTCCCAAACTTAAAACTCCATCCCACAATTTCAATTTGTATGCGCCCTGAAGAGTTATCGCCTGTTTAGAGAATAGTCCCAGTTTTTCATTATCGAAGGCCAAACCCACGCCAATATTTTGCTTCTTTATTGTAAATGGCATTGATAAACTGAAGTGGGTATCGACTGGCGCCCCGGGCATCCCAATCCATTGTTGCCTGTGTATTCCGCTCACGTTCATCATATCGCCTTCTGCTATTGCGGCGGGATTGAATGATCCTTTGGCAAACATGTATTGACTGAACTGCGAAACAAATTGCGCATTTGTTGCCCCAATAGACAGAATACTAAGCAAAACAACAAAGCAGTGTTTCTTCACGAGAAAAAAATTATGATAACGTTAGATGAACAAACCGAAAAATTCACTCGCTATTTTCTATTATGCTAAATTAACGCTATTTTCTCCATTATATTGTATCGCACAGCAACATGTCATCACTGTAATGCCACAAGGTACCTTGATAATTACAACAATTAATGCTTACAAAAACAAATCAAACGCGCTAAGAGTCAGATCAAGTCGATTAAGTCTTGTCTGCGCTACACGATAAACCAACAACCATTTGATTTCCCTGCACCTAATATTCCTCTTCGTTGAAAAAGAAATCTTCTTTGCTTGGATAATCAGGCCAAATATCTTCGATGCTTTCGTAAATCTCTCCTTCATCTTCCATTTCTTGCAAATTTTCGATGACTTCGAGAGGGGCACCGGAACGCATGGCATAATCTATCAACTCGTCTTTAGTTGCTGGCCAAGGTGCATCTTCTAATTTTGATGCCAATTCTAATGTCCAATACATGCTTAGCTACTTTTCTTTACTTGGTTATTTACGACCTTAAAAAGGTATTAATATCTGTCATTATGAATTACTTAAACTCATGTTTATCTGCGTTTTTATAAAAATCGCATTTGACTGCAAAATTACAAAAAATCTAAGACCTGCAATGAGATTTCCAAAATATTTCATCATTACCGGCATCAAATACCATTTTTCGTGCCAAAATGAAGAAAAAATCGGATAATCTATTGACAAAAATCAGACAATCGTCATCAATTGTATGGTTAGATCGTGCTTCCCACATGCGTCTTTCTGCTCTGCGCGCAACTGTGCGGCAAACATGACATCGGGCAGCCATTTCATTGCCTCCCGGCAACACAAAACGGGTAAGCGGGGGTAGCTGTTTTGTGATACTATCAATCTCATTTTCAATCATTTCAATACCTATCTTGAAAGCATCACAAGGTTCCTTCTTCGGTGTGGCATCTCTGTCGGTGGCTAACTCAGCGCCCAAATCGAAGAGTAGGTTCTGAATCCCTAAAAGCAGCTGTTTTTCGTGCTCCGAAACAGTCACTGCAAGCAACACTCCAATATGTGCATTAAGCTCATCTACAGTACCATAGGCTTCGAGACGTGAGTCGGTTTTTGATACTCTTGTACCTCCTACAAGACCCGTTAATCCTTTGTCTCCTGTTTTAGTATATATTTTCACAAAATTCTATGTTTAGTAGTGATTTCACGTCCTACATCTCTTCAAACGGACATAAATGATTTTTAGTGCTTTATTGTTCAAAATTATTTGTTTAAAAAGCAACAATATAGTCCTGTTTTACCAAATCGGTATTAAAAAAAACGATTCCCATCTCAAAAACATCAATTGATAAGCGAATTTTTGGATGTTGACGGATGATTTTCCATGCTTCTTCCATGTCGGATGAACGATAAATATCATCGAAAACAAAGATAGTATCTTTATGCGCTTTTGGCAGGCACCAGTCAAAATAACGTAAGGTAGCTTCCTTTGTATGATTTGCATCAAAAAACACAAAATCGAGACGTTGAAATTCGGCCACCACATCCGGTAATAAATTATCTGCGGTGCCACAACGCAAATCAATATTGGTGGCTTGAAACCGTTCAAAATGGGACTGTGCATAACTACACATCTGCTTGTCGGCCTCAATTGTCACCAACTTAGCCCGAGTGTTAACCGATGACATATACAATGTGGTGATGCCAAGACAAGTGCCTAATTCTAATATATTTTGCGAATTATTGCTATTGGCCAGCCGAAAAAGCAATTGTGCGTATTTGCGTTTTTTGACCGACCGTTTTACAATATCGCCCACAGCACGCACCGAATAATCACCTGTACCCAAGTCATTCACCTGCACTTTGTCTTTTACCATTGCCAATTGTTCCCGAAGTTGTTCAATGGGTTGGTAGCAATAGAAAAACATTTTTTCGTAAAAGACAGTATTGAGCAAACGAAACACAAAAGGGGAATGGATACCAAAGCCTTCGCGATGGCCGGCTTTTCGAAAATACCTGAAATACGATTTAAGTGCAAATATCCGATTCATGCCTTTTTAATAATCGCACAAAAGTACAAAAATAGACGAACAAAACATACACAAAAAGGAAATATAAATAGCAAAAAAATGAATGTAATGCTCATCATTCGTAACTTACAAGGAAATTTGACTCTTTATCTAAAATGCATATCAAAAATAACGGATAGCGCGAAGATAAAGATACCTCGCATTATCCATTATTGAACCACAATCACTGCTTCAACGGCCGGTTCTATCACAATTGCATTAGTCGTAACCTTAAAAGCAGAGTAAAAGAAGGTGACCTGGTTTGTATTACTGCTTTTGGTTTTGGTTTTAATTGGGGAAATGTGCTATTTTAAAATATTTGCCAATTTGCACCATCACTAATAACATGAGCCACATTGTTTGTTGCCAAAACTACTAAAGTACCCAATAAAGTTTTTAAACTTACAGCTGCAGAACCTGTATTTTTTACATAAAATTCTAAACCCTTATTGCTAGATGTCGCATTGGGCAAAGTAACAGAAAATGAAGAAGAACTAGAGCAAAGAATAAATTTATCGGCTGATGAAGCTGTGTAGTTAGCAGTTTCTATAACAATTGGGCTTATTGTTCCTTGATCTGTAGTTAAAACACCAGAGATATGCGTGGTTCCATTTACGTCTAATTTATAGTTTGGCGCATTTACTCCAACACCAATATTTCCATTCCCACCTCCTATCATACCAGAACCATAAATAATATTACCTATGTTCATTTGATTGCTTCCTGAAGTGTTTGGAAGAACTGTATTATAACCAATCATAATATTGTTATCACCAGCAGTTTGTCCATCTCCGGCACTTTTTCCAATTGCGGTATTAAAATTCCCGGTGGTATTAGCATAAAGTGCAGAATTGCCGACTGATGTATTGCCATTACCTGCCGTATTTTTATACATTGCTTGGTTTCCTAAAGCAGTGTTTTCATATCCGGAAGTATTGCTGTATAGAGAAGTTGCACCGTTTGCAGTGTTGCTGTAACCATTGTTATTTTTGTATAATGCATTAAAACCACTTGCAGTATTATCATATCCTACAGTATTTGTGTATAATACGTTATTTCCTGCAGCAACATTTTCGTATCCGGAAGTATTTAAATATAATGCATTAAGTCCCTGGGCGACATTGTTGCTTCCGGTAGTGTTGTAATACATTGCACTATTACCAGTTGCAATATTTTGGTTTCCTGTAGTATTTCTATTTAAAGCAGAAATTCCGTTTGCTGTATTATCATTTCCGGAAGTGTTACTGTATAATGCGGCAGAACCAATAGCAACATTCCTTACACCCGCGTCATTGCTGTATAAAGCCTGAGCACCAAATGCATTGTTATCATGTCCTGTTGTATTTTTATACAAGCTGTAAGTTCCTGTTGCGGTATTGCCTGCTCCTTCTGTATTACTAATTAAAGAGTTAGAACCTGTTGCGGTATTACTTCCACCAATACTATTCATATTTAAAGTATTGTAACCAATTGCAGTATTATTAGAACCCGTAGTATTACCAGCTAAAGATAAACTTCCAAAAGCACTGTTGTTTGCACCGGTTGTATTGCCAAAAAGAGCATAATTTCCATTTGCAGTGTTATCATTTCCCTCGGTATTTGCGTATAAAGACAAATATCCTGTAGCACTATTTCTACTTCCTAATGTGTTCAACAATAATGCTCCATATCCATTTGCCGTATTCATATTACCTTCGGTATTTTTATATAACGCATCAACTCCTGTTGCAGTATTATAACTACCATAAGTATCATTGAATAGGGAATTGTAGCCAATTGCGATATTATCATGGCCAAATTCGCTAATATAGAGAGCATAATTTCCAATTGCTGTATTTCTTTGCCCATCCGTATTTTTGAAAAGTGAATAATTTCCAAATGCAGTATTATAATTTCCGCCAGTATTATTCATGAGTGAATAATTTCCAAACGCAGCATTTGCTCCGCCTAAAGTATTACTATTCAATGAAAGATATCCTAAATTGACATTACTGGAAGTAGGACTTACTAATCCTGCATTTTGATTATTAACTTTGAAAACGATATCTTGCATATCAGTTGTACCAATAAAATTTGTTCCCGAAGTTATTCCTCCGTTACCATTTAAGTTCCATCCGTTACTGTTGACGGTACTTCCTGCTTTTTCTGCATACAGCGCATAAGGAACACTCAGCAATTGGCTGGTGCCGGTTATAGTATAATTATTCCCACCGGTAGGATCGGTTTCTGTTTTGATAAAGTATGGACCGTTTGACCAGTTAATTTCAGAAAAATTGCCTACAAGAATACTATTCCCGTTGCCTATTTCTAAAGTTATTAGTCCATTAATATTGGTAAAACCAGATTGTGTCTCCACATATATTTCACTACCATCAATAGAACCTTGAAGTATGCTAATTTTCATACCAATGCTTTGGTTAGCAACAAGATTACCGGATATATTTCTAATCACGGCTTGATAACTCATTTTTTGTGGTGATTGTCCCCAAACAATTGCTGTAAGCATGACAGCTATTAAAACTGAAACTAATTTTTTCATATTCATATCATTTTTATTTCTTGATTACTTTGAAAATTTTTATCTCTTCATTGTTTTGAAGGACTTTTATAAAATAGATTGCAGGAGTAAGATTACCCATTTTTATGCTTGTTTTATCTTCAATAATATTATTGTTTTGTAAAATTTTTCCACTTGCATCAAACAGTTGAAAAGACAGTTTCGCCAATTCTAAATCTTTAATTTCTAACAACAAAAAATCAGAAGTCGGGTTTGGATATGCCGAAACGGAAAGGTTGATTCCTTTAGTTCCTTCAGTTGATGTTGCAACCGTAATGACGTAGGTTTGCTGGACTCCTTCTGCAATGGAACCGATTGTTCCGGTGTAGGTTTGGCAGGCAACCTGTCCTGCGGTAAAACTCATTGTTCCTCCGCTTCCTGAAGCATCTCCGCCTGCGGCAGATACAGCTTCCTGTGCATGTAATCCGGTTAATCCAAGTCCAAACAAAAGTAAGGAGCAAATAATAAATCGTAAGTTTTTCATCATTTAAATTGCTTTTAATTGTAGAATTTTGCTACAAATATAAACATATATCCGTTTTTTCCAAATTTTCAACGCTAAATCACAAACAAAAAATTATAAATATGGAGTGTTGTTATCCGATACTTAAGTGTTTTGGTGAGGAAAATTTACTCTATAAATCCGATTTATTTAGAGTCAAATGTGCATGAATTAGAATGATTAATACTTGTGTTTTCCTTCAACGAAAACATGCAACAAAAACAACTTTTCCTTTCAATTATTTGATTTCAGACTTACAAGTTGAAATTGTTCACCGAAGCTATAATTTATTTCGTTTTGCGTTTTGCTTTACAAAAAACAGACAACGCCCATGTATGAAAGGCCGGGAATGCAAAAAGTGCTGTAAAAAATGATAAATCATTTCTTACAGCACTCTGTGTACAAAATATATTGCCTTACCGGGACAAAAGTATCAAATCCCGGATGAGGCTAAAACCCAAAATTTTACAACTGCCCTGCTTCCACCAGAATAATGACCCGTTCTATAATTTTATCTTTGTTCTGCACGTCATACTCGGCTTTGAGATCGGAACCGAAAAGCTTGGCAACCGTCTGCCACATCCATGCCTGGAAAGCGCCTTTGTACAATTTGATAATAGAATAAGTTGTTTGGTGGCATTCGCGATCGACAAGCCTCACCAGCAGTTTTCCCTGATTGATGCTCATGGCACGCAATTCCTTTTCGTACCGTTTGAAAAGCGTTTTCTCCATTTTTTTGAGAAATTCCTTCTTCTCCTTTTCATCCTGAATTGCTTCCAGCTCCTTGTTTGCATCGTACAAAGTACGCGACACCATTCGGGCATAAGGCAACACCCGCTTCACATCACGCACGGTTTTCCAATAAAACATCTCCTGTTTTTTGTTGGCAAACTTCATGGGAGGGAAACAGTATATATCGTTGAAAGTATAGAGATAAAGCGTATCGCGCCCCTGCATTTCAAAGTTACAGACTTTGCTTTTAGGGGATAGATGGAGGGTATAGCTCAAATCATTGAACGATTGTTGATCTGCCTGAAGTTTATTTAGCCATTGGTCATAGTCCGTTATTTGCCCTTGCGCAAAAACAGATGATCCAAAAATTAGTATTGTCCAAAAAAATCGACTCATTAGATTAGTACTGAAAATTTTGACTACAAAGGTAAGTATTAAATAGACGAGAGTGGCTGATAAAATGGTATAAAAGTTGTAATTTTGTAGCGAACAGTAAAACTAAGATGCGGGCAGATAGAAAAAAGATGCATAAGAATGCTTAAGTTATTATCCTCTTGATAAGTTATCGCCTCACACTATATCACCATCTCACCCTATAATTAATGGAGCGATTCCGGCAAATATTAAAAGAATATTGGAACTACGATGATTTTCGCCCGTTGCAGGGAGAGATTATCAGCAGCATCAGTCAGGGACGCGACACGCTCGGATTGATGCCTACCGGTGGGGGCAAATCGCTCACCTTTCAGGTGCCGACAATGGCTATGGAAGGTATCTGTCTGGTGGTAACTCCGCTTATTGCGCTGATGCGCGACCAGGTGGAAAACCTTAAAGCGCGTGGCATTAAAGCAGCTATGATTTGCACGGGAATGAGTCGCGATGAAATACTTACTACACTCGATAACTGCACTTTCGGCAACTATAAATTTCTCTATGTGTCGCCCGAGCGGCTCACTACCGAATTTTTTATCAAACGACTTGAGCATCTCAATGTCTGCCTCATTGCAGTGGACGAGGCGCATTGCATCTCACAATGGGGATACGATTTCCGTCCATCATATCTGAAAATAGCCGATATACGCGCACATCTGCCAAATGTGCCTATTTTAGCATTAACGGCTACAGCTACTACCGAAGTGGCAAAAGATATTCAGCAACAGCTTCGTTTTCGGGAATCAAATCTTTTTACCAAAAGTTTTGAACGCAAAAATCTTACTTATGTGGTACGCACGGTGGACGATAAATTGCCTTATCTGCTGCGTATTCTGCGCAATGTAGCCGGCACAGCCATTGTGTATGTACGCGATCGAAAGAAAACCAAAGAGGTATCCGATTTTTTGCAGGAAAATGAAGTTGCTGCCGATTTCTTTCATGCCGGATTACCTCAACATGTCAAAGATGACAAGCAGGCTGCCTGGAAAAGCGACAAATGCCGCGTGATTGTCTGTACAAACGCATTTGGCATGGGTATTGACAAACCCGATGTGCGCCTTGTAATCCATCTTGATTTGCCCGATTCACCCGAAGCTTATTTTCAGGAAGCGGGACGTGCAGGACGTGACGGTGAGAAAGCCTATGCGATTATTATTTACAATAAGAGCGATGGAGCAAAACTTAAAAAACGAATCAGTGATACTTTTCCGGGGAAAGAGCGAGTGATTCAAACCTATAATTCGTTGGGGAATTTTTACGAAATAGCAGTCGGTTCGGGCTTTGAGTCGGTTTTCCCTTTTGACTTGCACCAATTTTGCGGAGCCTACAAGTTACCGCTCAATATGAGCTACCATGCACTTAAAATAATGCAGCAAGCCGGATATATTGAACTGACTGACACACTGGATAATCCATCGCGTCTGATGATTACTGTGAACAAAGAGGAGCTTTACCTGTTGAAACTTGACAACAAAGAGTGGGACAATATTTTACAAACCACGCTGCGCTCCTACACCGGTCTGTTTGCCGACTTTGTGCATATCAACGAAGATCTTATTGCACAACGCGCAGGTTCAACCCGTGACACGGTGTACACCGCATTCACACAGCTGAATAAAGGCAACATTGTGCGTTATATCCCTGCACGCAAAACCCCCTTTGTGAGCTTTACACGCTCGCGCGAAGATGTGCACTATATCACGCTCGGAAAGGAGATTTACGAAGAGCGGATGGAACGCTACACGCAGCGAATAGGTTCAATATTGAGCTATGTGGAGGAGAAACAGATATGCCGAAGCCAACAACTGCTGGCTTATTTCGGACAACGGCAAGAGACTCCTTGCGGAGAATGTGATATTTGTCTGGCTAATAAATCGAAGGCAATGACCACCTCTGAATTTGATCGGCATAAATCAGTGATTGAACGCTTGTTGAAAAAAGAATCGCTTACCATCAATGAATTGATTGACCGTAGTCGCCTCCCTGAAGAAGAGATCAGCGCCGTAGTGCGTTTCCTTCAGGATAACGGCAAAATAGAGGTAAACGAAGGACTTAAATTCTTCTTAAAAAGCAAAGGCTAAATAATGAAGTTGTACAATGCTGATATAATTCATTTTAGCTTGTGCCTTAATAAAAACCCAATGACCAAATTAGTAATTTTTGATTTAGACGGAACACTGCTCGATACTATCGACGATTTGGCGCATAGTGCAAATTATGCACTTGAATTGCACCACTACCCTACTCATCCTGTGGAGGCTTACCGGTTTTTTGTAGGCAATGGCATGAACAAGTTGATAGAGCGTGCACTGCCCGAAACCGACCGTTTGCCCGAAACCATTCAACAGGTGAAGAGCGATTTTATGAAATACTACACGGCTCACTCCACCGAATTTACACATCCCTATCCCGGTATCACGGAGCTATTGGAACAACTTGCGCAACGGGGTATCTCCATTGCAGTGGCTTCCAACAAAGTACATCCGGCTACCGAACAGCTGATAAAACGGTTTTTCCCTCACATTAAGTTTGACGTAGTGTTGGGACAACGAGAAGATTTCCCCACAAAGCCCGACCCTGCCATTGTGGACGAGATACTCACCCGTACAGGCATTACACGCGAAGAAACGCTCTACGTAGGCGATTCGGGTGTGGACATGACAACAGCTCAAAATGCGGAGGTAAAAGCTGTAGCCGTACTTTGGGGCTTTCGTCCAAAGGCTGAGCTGGAGGCAAAAGGAGCTACCCGCTTTGCAGAGACAGCCGAAGAGGTGATGCGATTTTTGTAAGATAAACCTGAACAAAGAACAAAGAGCAAAGAGTAAAGACCGATTTGTTGAGCAGGCTTCTACATTTGTTGAGACGCGTTCCGGTTTGTTGAGCAGGCTTCTACATTTGTCGAGCGGCCTTCTTCATTTGTCGAGCAGGCTTCCGCATTTGTCGAGCGGGCTTCCGCATCTGTCGAGAGGCCTTCTGCATTTGTTGAGCGGTCATCCGCATTTGTTGAGAGGTCATCCGCATCTGTTGAGCGGGCTTCCGCATTTGTCGAGAGGCCTTCCGCATTTGTTGAGAGGTCATCCGCATTTGTTGAGCGGGCTTCTACATGTGTCGAGACGCGTTCCGGTTTGTTGAGCGGGCTATTTTATCTCAACCTTTTTAAGCTGGTTGCGGCCAAACATTAACGGGAAATACATTAATTCGGCACGAGCAGGATTCAACGTGTAAACACCGGTATATCGAGGCATCAATTTGATTTTGAATTGAAATGTACCTTCACCTAAATAATCGCAGAAAATCACCGTCTTTTCCTTAAAATATTCCCGATGCGATTCATGCGGCATCCAGCCCGACTTCTCCTCGTAGCTGCATCCGCCGGGAATAGGCACTTCTATCATTACAAAATCCGAAGCTCGTTTTACCTGCACCTCGGCAACCATGGTAACTGCTTCGCCGGCCTTTAGCAACGAGTCTTTCTTTTCAAAAAAGGTCTTGACAACAAAATCTTTATCCACCGAAACAGGATCGGCATTCCACCGACTTTGCCATACCGTAAGGTAGACCGGAAAAACTCCTTTCTTATCTACTTTGAGTGCATTCTCAGGCAAAAACGTCTTTTTCAACGGATATGCCGTGGTATCGGCCTTCAAAGCTCCTTCAATTTTAAGTTGTGGCGCTTTTGGAATGGAATTATTAACCATCAGATCGGGCAAAATGGTTTCCAGCACTTTCATCGACTCGTAAGTATTGCACCAATGCATGTTACTGCGTCGCTCCAAAATATAGTTGCGCAGCCGGGGCAATAAATCTAAATGCTCGCCCTCTTTTTTGAAAATCCGATATACCAATAAGGTAGAAGAGACTGCATCATCAAACAGCGACATTTTTTCTGTTCCCCAATACACATTGCGAAGATAACTCTCTTTTTTCCACCTCATCAACGTGTCTAATTGC